>Ga0268265_10000298_pt1 | contig 55232 bp, 81 predicted proteins | sample KBSSwiS52_FD_190355 | JGI IMG/M metagenome (GOLD analysis project Ga0268265, IMG submission 190355) | Switchgrass rhizosphere microbial communities from Kellogg Biological Station, Michigan, USA - KBS Switchgrass S5-2 (SPAdes) (version 2) | ecosystem: Host-associated > Plants > Roots >... | reverse complement strand
CGGCGGACGGCAGCGTGCAGACGGCGGAGGAAGCCGGTACGCTGTACCTCCTGCAAGTCATGGGCGATCCGGAGCCGCCGCAGATCCAGGGCGCCAGGGACGCAGGGTATGTGATCGAGGTGCAGTACGGCGCCGCGCTGGTACTGCCACCGCCTCCAGAACCCCCGCCACTCAGGCAGACGGAGGAGGGCGGGGCGGATCTGCGCTCCACGCCCGAACCCGAACGGAGCCCTGGCTGGGATAGTTAGGCCAAGGAGCATGGTGCATGCCACCCCTCTACAGTCATTTGTACCGCGTGGTGCAAGATGTGCAAGGCAATATCGTGACCGAGGTGCTGGGCACGATTACCCTGGCCGAGACCGGGGCGCTGGCCGTGCTCTACGCCGATGCCGAGGGACTCTTCCCGCTCCCCAACCCGCTCGTCAACAATAGTCAGTATGGCTCCTTCAGTGTCTACCTGGACGCTGGCACGTACAATATGAGCTTCGTCAAAGCCAGCTACGTCTTTGAGGATCTCAAAGACATGATCATTGCCGAAGCCTCGGGCGGCGTGGCCTCGCTGGTGGGCACGCCGAACCAGGTGCTGGTCTCCACCAGTACCGGCGACGTGGTCCTCTCGACGCCACAGAACACGGACCCGGATGCCACGCTGCAGTTCGCGCATCTGGGCATTGGCACGCCAGGAGAAGCTGGGTACGGCCTGGCGGTACAGACGGTCAGTCGCTTTGGCGCCCAGCTCACCACGGTGGGGATTACCGCACAGGGCGTGGTCAGTGCCTACTCACACCTGATGAGCGACCGCGCCGGCGATGACCTCGTCGCCTTTCATACCGACCTCATGGCGGCCGGAGGGGCCAATCGCTGGGCGCTCTGGGCGGGAGGCACCGCGCCCGCCTATCTCGGCGGGTCGCTGATGGTGGCCGGGGCGGTCTCGTTCTCAAATACCTTCACTGTCGCCAGCAACATGAGTGTCGGCGGCTCGCTCGCTGTCACAGGCGGCCTGACGGTGACCGGCACGGGCCAGATCACCAGCCCGTTGGGGCTGGGCGGCGCGGCCGTGGCGGGCTACTCGCTGACGGCCTACTACAGTACGCAGCTTGCGGCCAATGTGACGATCGGCATGGTGGGCACGGCGGCGACGTATACGCTCGATGTCAACGGCAACATCCGGGGCCGCGCCGGGTTTTACTTCGATGCTGGCGGTACGGTGGCCGGCACGATCACCACCACGCATCTCACCGCCACAAACAACATTCAGGGCTTTTACTGTGGCCTCCAGGGCGCGCCGGACGCACGCTTTGCGCTGCGCTCCTATGGCAGCAGCTATTTTGATGGCGTAGTGGGCCTGGGCATTGTCCCGTCCTACACGCTCGATGTGGGCGGGTATGCCCGCTTCAACGCGCCGGTGGGCATCGGCACGCCTCCCAGTCCGTCCTGGTCGCTGGCGCTCATTGGGCCGATCCTTACCTATAGCAACGCGCAAGTGAACGGCACGCTCTGGGTCGGGGGGCAGCTCACCGGCGCGGCGAACGTCACCACCAATACCGTGAGTTGCTCGTCGGTGGCGTGCTCGGGGCAAGTGTACGGGGGGACGCTGGTTGGGGGAAGTACCCAGTCGGGGTATCTCGGGGCGGGCTATGCGCCCAACGGCGGCTACTGGATTCGGGCCGGGATAAGCTGGATCGACACACTCTATGTGGGCGGTGGCAGCGATGGCGCGCATACCTTCCGCTGCTACGGCGCGGCCTATGTCGACGGGACGACGCGCCTGAATGGCGAAACGGCCATCGGCGCGGTCAATCCCGGGCATGAGGGGTACTACTTTCATGTGGGCGGCGACAGTAAGTTTCGCGCCAACATCAAGGTGGATGGCACCGGCTATAAGCCAGGCGGGGGGCCCTGGGCTGATTCGAATAGTCTGGCGCGCTACAAGACCAATATCCGCCCGCTGCAGGGCGCCCTGGCGCAACTCCTCCTCCTGCACGGCCGGGAATGGGAATGGAGCCCGGACTATCCGGCCCTGGAGCAGGCGCTTCCCGGCACCCGCACCGGGCTGGTGATCGACGAGGTGGAGTCCGTGCGCCCGCAGTGGGTGGTTGCCGGGCCGCAGGAGCTGCCAGAGAGCAAGGCCCTGGCGATACACGGCTTCGAGGCGCTGGCGATCGAGGCCATCAGAGAGATGGTGGCGCGCCTGGAGGCGCTGGAGGCGGCAAGGAGGACAGATGGCGAGTTATAGCATGAATCTCACCGAGGCCCAGGAGGTCGCGCTGCTCTACGATACCGAGCGCCAGAACGCCGCCCGCCCGCAGCACCCGCTGCCGGGGGCGACCGTGCCACCGCTCCTGACGGCGGCGGAGGTGCTCGAGCGCCATGTGGCGCAGCACCTCGAGATGATCAGCGCCCAGATGCAAGGGACGCTCGATCCGCTCATGGCGATGCTCGATCAGGTCTCCAGCGCCGGACGCCAGGCGTTGATTGACGCGCTGCCACGGGAGAGCCTGAAACGCGCCGTGATGCTGCGCTTGCGGCAACTATAGGAGAGAGAGCATGAACCGCGAGAGGATTGAACAACGCATGACCGAGCTCAAGGCCGAATTCCAGAAGGCCGACGAGGAGGCGAGCAAGTTACGTCCGCGCCTGCAGTTCCTCGAGACCATGATGCAGCGCCTTGATGGCGCCCTCACCGTCTGCCTGGAGCTCCTCGACCAGGACCAGGCGCCCGTCGTGGTCGGCGTCCCGGTGGGGACGAATCACCAGGACGCGCCGGTGCCGACAGGAGCGTGAGGGATGGCCGACGCTGTTGGCACCGACAACATCACCGCCCTGGCGTACGCGCCGAATGTCGACTGTCCCAAAGCTGGCGAGATTATCACCGCCGTGCGCGATCTGATGCCCGATCCGGTGTATGACCCGCTGACGGACGCGCCGCTGCCGGACGCGAACGGGAGTTTTCTGCGCGCCTCGACACTCTACCGCTGGCTCTCCGGGGGCATTCGGGAGGTGGCCCGTCGCGCCAACTGGATCGTCATAGACTGGACGGCCGTGCCACAAGCGCCCGGCGAGTCGATCTTCTATCTGCCGCACGCCTTCGCGCATATCGATAGCGCCTTCTGCAATCAGTACCGGCTGGTGTACCTCGACGAGGTGCATACGATCTACCCCTCGACGTCGATTGCCCAGCCGCTGTGGTACTCGGTGCACAGCCGCAGCGATCATGTGGAGCTGTCCCTGTGGCCCTTTCCCGATCGACTCGACCCGGCCCCGGCGCTCATGTCGCCCATGGACGCGGTCTCTTCCACGATGGACCTGGCGAGCACCGCGGGCTTTCTCTCCAACGGCTATGTGCGCTGCGAGGGCGAGCTCATGCACTACAGCCACCTGGCGCAAGACGTGAGTCCCCTGTTGACGCCCGGGCTGCGCGGTTTGCGGCGTGGCGTCGGAGGGACCAGCGCGGTGATCCATATGCAGGGCGTAGCGGTGCAACATCTGAGTATCTGGGTCCGAGGCTGGCGCGCGCCGATGCCTGTGACCAGGGCGGCCGACTGTGTCGAAGTGCCGGTGGCCTTCCAGCCCTGCCTCGAGACGTACCTCCTCGCCAGGGTCAAGGAGGCGGAGCAGAACCGCCAGGGCGCCGCCACCCTCATGCAGGAATTCTTTGCCATGGTGGCCGACATCCTGAACGACCCGAACTGGCAGCAAACCCCCTGGCCGGCGCAAGCGGCGGCATACGGCTCCCCCAATGTTGGGATGTTGGCCTACGGGCGCGTGGTAGTTCCTTGACGGAGGCAGGGCATGGCCGAAGTGCAAGTCATCTCCAGGCTCGATTTTTCCGGGGGCGTCAACGCCAGCACCTCGCCGCTCATTGTGGGCGAGAAACAAGTGCTCCGGATCAACAACATGCTGCTCGATCTTACCGGGGCACTCTACACGCGCGACGGCGCCGTGACCCTCGACAGCGGCCAGTTCGGCACCACGGCGGTGCTGACCCTCTACGATCTGGTCAAAAATGACGGCTCGGTGTTCCATCTGGCCGTGCGGCGCTCGGCCAGCGGCCAGTTCCTGAATCACCGCGGCGCCGGCATGCCCTGGCCGCAGCTTGGCACGTTTGCCACCTCGTATGATCTCCCCTTTGCGGTGACGCTGCGCGACATGGCGATCTTTGCGGCCGGCTACGAGCCCATCAAATACTTTGACGGGACGACGTTTGGGAGTCTGACGGCCAATACCGGGGCGGGACAGGTGGCGCCCCCTGGCGCCAAGCATCTGGCGGTGCACCTCTCCTGTCTGTGGGCCTGGAACACCGCGGCTGTGACCAACACGACGGACGGCCCGAGCAGTCTGCGCTGCTCGTCCGTCAATAATCCCAACTCCTGGCCCCTGGAAAATCAAACGTTCCTCTCCAGTGGCGACGGCCAGCAAGGGCAGGGCCTCGGCACCTTCACGGTCGCCGATACGGGCATTAGCCCCCAGGGCGTGCTGGTGGCCTTCAAAGACTTCTCCACCTATCTGATCACCGGGCTCTTTGGCCAGCCGAACTTCAACGTGGAGAAGGCGAAGACGGACCTCGGCTGCATCGCGCCGCGCTCGATTCAGTTCCTCAGTTCCAAGGGAATTATTCGTCTGACGCACCGGGGCTTTGCGGTGTTCGATGGGATTAACGACACGCTGATCTCGGAGCCGATCCGGCCCTATCTCTTCCAGCAACGCGTCACCGCGGACATTCAGGCGATCACCTGGGCGCAACTGGCGCGCTCGACGGCCACGCAAGTGCAGAACCCGCCCCTCTATATCTGCGCCTGTCCGTTTGGCGCCGGGCCGGAGCTCACGCGCGTGTTTGTCTATGACCTCTTGCGCCAGGCCTGGACAATTCTGACGTACCCGATGGCGTTTGCGACCCTGGACGCGCAGTTTGAGCCGGGCGTCACCCCCTCCGTGCTGGCCGGCGAGCAGGGCGGCGGCCGCGTGCAGCGCCTGTTTGCCGGGGATGAAGGGGACGACGGCGCGGACGTCGCCTGGTCGGTACGCATTCCCCCGGTGAAGGGCCGCAACGCCACCTCGCGGCTCTATATCCGGCGCTGTCTGCTCAAAGCCATCGGCATGCGCCAGGATCAGGAGGTGATCATGCGGGCCGTCCTCGGGCCTGCTGCCCAGCGGCAAGGCCCCCAGGTTCGTACAGCGAGAAGCACGGTGTCCACCATGCTCAGTCCCACCTCCGGCCTGGAAGGGCAGGCCGCGGCCACGATGAATTTTGACCTGGGGGTGAAGGGCGAAGTGCTGTATGCAGAGCTGGAAGGGGAGGGGCCGATTATTCTGCGCGAAGTGACGATGCACGGGTTGTCAGAAGCGCCCAGCCGTCCGATGCGGCTCTAGAGGAGGCCCTGTGGCAGCCCTGGACTTACGCGTATTGGTGCTCGAGCGGCTCTCTCGCAAGTGGATTATCAATGACAGCGGCGGGGGCAGCGGGTCCGGAGGCGAGCCCGGCCCAGGCGCCGGGCAGGTGGGCGCGGTGGCGTTCTGGACGAGCGGCACCGGGCTCACGTATGACGCTCCCTTCCACTATGATGCGGCCATGCACCGGCTCGGGATAGGGACGCAGGCGCCCACCGCGCCGCTGACGTTTGCCTCGACCGTGGAGCAGAAGCTGCACCTCTACACCAGCGGCGCGGGCGGGGTGAGTCGCTACGGCCTGGGTATTGCGTCGAGTGTGCTGCAGATCTTTGCGCCGACGTTTGCGCACATTGATCTCGGGATCATGAGCGACACCGATGGGGTGTCATTCGCCACCAGCATGAGCGTGCTTGGCACGGGCACAACGTTTCCGCTCTGGGTAGGGATCGGGTATCCACCGCTGGTGGGGACCTGGCTCAAGTCGGGCGGGGCGATCATCGACAGCCTCCGCCTGGGCGGGGACACGACCGTGGCGCGCTGGCAACTCGATTGTCCAGGGCTGGGGTATGTGCAGCAGCTCGGGGTGTACTACGGGCCGGATACTGCGGTCACTGCTGGCGTGGACTTTCGCACGCGGCTGGCGCAGATTGACAACCTGGGCGTGGGCTACGCGCCGGGCACTGGCTACTCGATACGGGCAGCGTCGGCGTGGTGCGATGGGGTCTATGTGGCGGGAGGCTATGATGCGCGCTGGAGCTTCGTGAATTGGGGCGCCTCCTATTTCTCGGGCTCGGCACAGTTTGCTGTCGGCGTCGGCATGGGCTACGCGCCTGGCGCCTATGCGCTGCGCTGCGGCGCGGCGCACTTTGACCACATTGGCGTCAGCGAGGCGCCGGTGGGGGGCTGGTTCGTCACCACCTACAATCTGCTGGTGCGCGCCAATACCCAGACGGACTCGCTCCATGTCCTTGGCGCATCGACCTTTACCGGCGTCTGTGGCTTTGGCGTCACGGCCAATCCGTCTGTCAACATTCGTGCGAATAGCATCTACCCGGATTACTTGTGTGTGCAGGGAGCCCTCGATACGCGCTTTGTCGCGCGCTTCTACAACCTGATCTACTGTGACGGCGTGCCCTACAGCGCCTATCCTGGTCCCTGGCAGGCGTACAGCGACGTGCGCCTGAAACGCATCCATGGCCCCATTCCTCATCCCCTGGAGACCATGACCGCGCTGCGGGGCGTGCTCTTTGCGTATACCGAGAATGACATGGGGAGACCCGCTGGGGTGCGTATGGGCTGTATCGCGCAAGAAGTGGAGGAGGTGCTACCAGCGTGGGTGGGGGAACTCGACGGCTATAAGACAACACAATTATCGGCTTTTGAAGCCCTCTGCATCGAGGCGGTGAAAGAACTGACGCAGCGCGTGGCTGCCCTGGAGGCCCGGTTATGTCCATGACCCAGCTCGAGTACGACACGTTAAACACGGCCTTTGCCGTCTGCAAGATGGTCATACAGGAGTTGCAGCCGCAGCTCCAGGCGTTGCAGCAACAGTACGATTCCGCAGGCGGGGTGAAGGAGACCTTGACCCAGGAAGAGATGGATGAGCAGCCGGCGCTCTCCGGATTGACCAAAGCGCAGGCCGATGACGGCCTCTACGCTTTGACCACGGTGCTCCTGCCTGGGATTACCTCGAGCTATCCGGCCCTGTCGCAAATGGCTTCCCGGGCGCGGGGCTTTACCCCGCCACTCCCCACGCCGATCGTCACGGCGCCGCTCCCGTGATGACTCCCCCTGGCTGCAGCCAGGGGGTGTGCGGAGGGCTGGCTCCCCGGAGGATTTTTGGTGGCAGAGACGTTCCGGTACTTACTTGGCCCGCACGGGGTCTTTGAGGGCACACCCGAAGAGGTGATCGCGCGGGGCTACGACCCGTGGCAGACGCAACTCTTTCCCGAGGCGCACAACCGCGCGCAGTTCGGCGACACGCCCTTTACCTGGAGTGGCTACGGGTTGCCAGGCGGCGCGGATCTGGGGCTCGATTATCACGTCGGCTATCTGCCGCAGCTCCTCGACTTGCGCGCCAAGGCGCAGGCCGGACAGCTTTCGGAGCTCGAACGCTGGCAGTATGATCAGATGGTGCAGGACGCCCGCGCGATCCCGCTCCGGGACATCGCCGGCCTGACGTACGATGCCGGCAGCTCCGGCACCGGGACCGCCCTCAGTGGAGCCTCGCCCGATCTCGGCGGGATCATGCTGACGCTCGCCGAAAAGCTCGAGCGCGGCACCGCCACGACGCAGGAGCGCGAGCTCTACCAGACCACAGAGCGTATGCTGCGCGACCAGAACTGGCGCGCCAGCGTGCCGCAGGCGTCCGACAGTCCCCTCGGCCTCGGCGATAATCTCTTTGGGGCGCTCGCCATCCTGGGGCTCGGGGCCGGGGCAAGCGCAGCCCTGGCGCCACTCCTGGCGGGCGGGGGACTGACGCTCGGCTCTGCGGCCGGTCTGGCTGGCACGGCCGGCAGCATGACGAATATGTTTGGCCAGGCCCTCGACAACGAGGCGCTGCAGAAAGCCAGCCTGGCGCTGGGCCTGGCGGGGGGTGTGGGCGGCATCGGCAGCCTGCTCAGTCAGGGGGTGAGCTCCGTTGGCGACGTCCTCGCCCTGGGGCAGAAAGGCTGGGGCGCCGCCCAGAAGGGCCTCGCCCTGGCGTCCAGCTTCGGTGGCAGTGACGCGGGCACGAGTCGCGGTGGCAGTGGCAGCAGTGGAGGAGGGGGTATGGATTTCTCACAACTCGGGACGATCCTCTCAGGGGTGGTCGGCGCGGTCGGCGCGGGTCTCTCCCTGGAAGATGCCAGCCGCTATATGGAGCAGCTCAAAAGCCAGTTCGGCGACCAGCAACAGGTGAAGGACCTGATCGACCAGGCGTACACGCTGGCGGCCGCGCGCTATGAGACCTTTTACGCGCAGACGCAGCAGGAGCAGCAGCAGAAACAGGCGGCCTACCAGGACGCTCTCGGCAAATACCAGACGCACTACCAGCAGACGCAGCAGGAGCAGGAGCAGCGCCAGGCCGCGTACCAGAAGGGCGAAGGGCAGCTTGACGACGACCGCGCCACGCAGTATGAGCACTACCGCGACCAGCGCGCCAAGTATGACCAGAGCTACGCCCAGAAGGTGCAGGAAGCGGCGCAAGACCGCGACCGGCGCATCAACGTCTTTGGCGAAGACCGCCAGATCGCCCTGGCCGATTACAACCGGCGTGTACAGGAAGCCCAGCAGGACCGGCAGAAAGAGTACGGGGTCTTCGACCAGCAGTTCGCCCGGCATCTCTCGACGGCCGACAAGCGCGAGTTTGAGGCGGCCCAGGAGCGCGGCCTCGATCTCAACGCCTATATGCAGCGCCAGGCCATCGGGGCCACGCTGAGCGATCCGACAAAGATCAAGGCCGGCGCCGAAGCGCTGTACAATCCGCTGTCTGAGCTGGCACGCGGCAACATCTCGGAGAACGTGCAGGCCGAGATGGCGAGCCGCGGCGTGGCGGACGGCCAGGCGGCGAACTACATGAGCGCCAAAGCCTTCGCGCCGAGCGAGCAGGCCCTCTGGCAAAACGCCCTGCAGGCCTATCTCGCGGGGCAGACCGGCGCGGTAAACGCCTACAGCGACATGGACCTGGCGAGCACGCCGCAGTACCAGTGGGCGAACGTCCCCAACTTTACGAGCTCGCCGCAGTACCAGTACGCCAACGTGCCGGAGATGGGCGGCACGCCGGACTACCGCGGCACGAACCTGCCGAACTTCGCGCGCACCAGCCAGGGCAACGTGCCGGGGGCGGCGGGGATACCAGGCATGCCGAGCGTGCCAGGCACGGTGCGTCCGGGCGACTCGCCCCGGCCAGATACCTGGGCGCCGACGCCCTACCAGCCGTACCAGGGGCAGAACAAGGGCGTCAGCGATCTGGTCAGCAATCTGACCAAGGCGCTGGGCGGGGCAGGCGGCGCCGGCGGGGCCGCCGGCGGCATCATTGGCCTGGTCAAGCAGCTCTTTGGCGGGGGCGGGGGACTGACGCCGGAGCAGACCGCCAGCATTACCACCGAACTCCAGAACTCCATGGCCACGAACAACGATCTCTGGGGCTTTGGCGGCGGCGGCGGCAACTATAACTTTATGCCGGACTACTCCTATGACTACGGCGGCGGGGACTTCAGCCAGGTCCCATATGACGACTGGAGCTGGTAGAAAGGTCACATTATGTATGGCGGGGTGTTAGGCGATGCGCTCCTCGATGCCAGCAACGCGTATCTCAAAGCCGTCGTGGACGCGCCGCGAGAGCGCGTGGAGCAGCAGAAGCGTGAGCTCGAGCTGGAGCGGCTCAAGTCGCAGGCGGCGCTGGACAGGGCTCGTGCCGCGTTTGAGGATCGGCGCGTCAGTGGCGCCACGGGGCGGCCGCAGTACGTCAAGACCAAGCAGGGCGTCATCGAGCGCAATCCGGATACCGGCGAGTGGAGCATGGCCTACGAGGCGCCGCCCGAAGCGCCCAAAGACCAGAAGGCGAAGGAGGTGTTCGATAACGAGCTCATCCGGCTGATCGAGCAGAAGCTCGGGCCGCGTGGGACCTGGACGTATGAAGGGCTGCAGCGGACAGACATCCGGGACCTCTACGATATGCTGCGGCGGGGCTCGGACATTCAGATGCTGCCGGGCGGCGGCGGGGGCGCCACGACGAACCGCAACGTCCGGGAGGGCAGCGGCACGCCCGCGCCGCCCACGCCCACGCCAGAGCCGTCCAGCTCACCCGTCGCCCCTGCTCCCCAGCCGGCGCCCCGCCCTGCAGGGGCGGGGACGCCGACGTCTCCAGAGCCCGTCGTGCCTGAGAGTCGCGCGCAACTCCGCACCAACCCGGCCCTGGTGACGCATTACACCACCCGCTACAAAGCGATTCCCAAGGAGCAGGCGCACAAGGAGATGCAAGCCACGCTGGACGCGGAGGGGCTCACGCCGGCGCAGAAAGACGAGAAGGTGGCGTCGATGGCGCAGGCCTACATTACGGCGTACAAGACGCAGCCCCCGGGCTTTGCCCCGGGCGCCACGCCACCCGAGACCTCTCTCACGCGTACGGCGGCGCCCGGCGCCAGCGCTCCCACCACCGGCCCGGGCGGTACGCGGGTCCCTGTCGTCCGGCCAGGGCTGAGTCCCGAGCAAGAAGCCGAGGAGACCCGCAAGACCCAGGATGCGGCGCTGAAGGCCGAGGAGAACGAGCGCCAGCGGCGCGAGGCACAGATCAAAGAGGAGCAGGAACGGCGCGCCACAGATGCCGTGGCCCGGCAGCGGGCGCTCGATCTCACCGGCAAGTTCAGCAACGACCAGGCGGCCATGGCGAACGATCTCTTCGCCCAGGGCAAGGTGCGCCCGGAAACCGAGGGCTACTATCCGCTGCTCAATGCCGCCGAGAAAAAGATGGTGAACGATATTCTGCTCGCACCCGAGCTGGTGGAGGAGGAGCGCAAGAAGGCGAAGGAGCTGCGCGAGGCGCGCACCGAGGAACGGGCCGCGCTCAAGTTGGCGCAGCCCTCCCTCGATGAGCTCAAGGCCCTGAAGATGACGCAGGATCTCAGCGAGATGATTCTGCCGCTCCTCGAGCGCGGCAACATCGGCATGGGGGGCAAGGGCAAGCAGATCTACAACACCGTCATGCAATACTCTCCGCTCTGGAAGAATCAGAAAATCCAGGAGGTGGAGGCCCAGCTCAAGAAAGAAGGCGTGACGGGGAAGATTGACGCGGCGATGGTCCTGCCACGGCTCCTGGCGCAGCAGTCCGAAGACCCGAAAGTGCAGCTCTCCAGCAGCGCCAACTACCTGGCCGGGCAGGCGCGACTCCAGACGCTCTCCTCCATCCTCGTTTACGTGCACGCCATGGCCGTCAAGCGCAGCGGCGGCGGCACCACCCGCGGCGTCATCAAGGCCGATCTCGACAACGCCGAGCGCCTCTTTAACCCGACGCTGTTTCTCACCAACCCGGCGCAGCTCATGGAAAATCTGAAGGCCTTGCAGGATTTCATCCAGAGCGCCCGGCCGGAGATCGAGGAGACGGTGCGCTCGTACGGCATCGATCCCAGGAGCCGCCAGTTTATTGGCACCGCCACCTCGCCCATGCCCGGACGGACGCCGGGGGCCCCGACCGCGCCGGAGGACGTTGACCGGGTCAATCGCGGGCCGAAGAAAAAAGTGGCCCAGGAGTAGGAGACCACCATGGCCGATGCCACGCTCAGTCCGGAGAAGGTGCAGGAGTGGGAAGACGCGTATAAGGACGACGCGCTGGATGCCGACGACAAGGCCTTCTGGGCGGCGCGGCGTGGGCAGTATCTCCCGGCGGTACCGGAACCCGCGCCGCCGCCGCCTGCCGAGGTGCAGGCCCCTCCGCCTCCCCCCCCCCCGGCCTTTCCCCCCGACGATCCACGCAGTAAGTCTGGCTGGTATGGCAATCTCTGGCGCACGTATCTCGGGCCAGTGTATGAGAGCTATGCGCGGGGTTCAGGGCTTCCCGAGGACGGCACGCCCTGGGGACCGCCTGTGCTCCCTAGCACCACGCCCGGCGAAGCGCGTGATGCCCGAGAGAGCTATCAGCAGACCCAGAGCGGGGTCGTGCGCCAGATCCTCGAGAACGCCCCGTCTTTGCTCCCTTTTTCCTGGGCGCCGCGGGCCGTGACGGCCGGGACGAAGTGGCTGCCGTGGCTGGCGCAGAAAGCCGTGCCCCTCGCCAAACGTGGGGCCACGATGTTTGGCGTGCAGGACCTGGCGGTGCGCGCCGCCAACGCGGGGGATCCCTGGAACTACACCAACCCCGAAATCTCGGCGCTCCTGAACGCCGGAGGCGAGGTGCTGGGCGGCGTAGCGGAGGACGCGCTGCGGGCAGGCGGGCGGCTCATCCGCCCGCCCTGGCAGGAGACGCCCGGCACGGTGGCCATGCCAGGCGGCGTCGAGCACCGCCAGGTGCTCGAGCGTCTCGATGCGCCGATGGCCCCGGGCATGGTCAGTGACGACTTCTTCCCCAAGATTGTGGACGTGGGGCTGCAGCACACGCCCCTCGGGGGCCGGGCGCGCGGCGTCTACAAAGCGGCGCAGAAGAAGCTTGACGCGGAGCTGCTGCGCCACAAGGCCCAGCATCCTGGGGGGACAGTGACGGCGCAGACCGACCAGGTAAGCGCCGACGTGCTCCAGCACCAGAGCCAGCAGGCGATCAGCCAGACGCCGGAAGCCATCCGCACGCGCTGGGAGGACGTGATTGCGACCGCCGAAAAGAAGCACGACCAGATCTACAGCGATCTCACCGCCGATTACCGTTCCCGGCCGATTCCCTGGCACTTTGGCAAGAAGCGCGTGCCGTATCTCACGAAGGTCGAGGACCTGCTGCTCGATCCGAGCCTCGCCGCCAGACAGGGCGGCATCGGGGAGAACTCCATCTTCGGGGAGACCGTGCGGCTGATGCAGGCGCTCGATGGCCTGCCCGATACGATGACCCTCGATGGCGCGCTCGACATGCAGCGCGCCGTGGGGGAGCAGATTGCCAGCGTCAACGCGCACCTGGCCGACGTCGCCGCCGATCCCAGCCACGGCAGCCTGCTCACCGAGTCGATCCGGAAGAAGGTCCTGCCGGCGCTGGGGCAGGCGAAGCAGCAGCTCGATGAGTTTGTCCGGCCGTACCTGATCGATCTGAGCGCGCCCAAGGACAAGGCCCGGCAGGTGATTCATGCCTGGGAGACGCGGGGTACGAAAGTACCGCAGACGATGCTCGAGGGGGCCGACGCCGGCAAGGTGGGCTACCTCGAAGATCCGCAAGTCATGGCGGCGCGGACGCTGCTCGAGAAGCCGGACTTTGTGCTCTTCGACGAGGCGCATGCCTTGCGCTCCGACTTCGGCAAGATTGCCCGCGCGCCGGGGCAAAACATCGGCAACACGGCGGGGAAGCAGGCGGAAGAGCTGAAGAACAGTATCGACGGGGCGATGAAGGTGACGGCCGACCGCATGAGCCCGGAGATGACGGCGCACTGGCGCCGGGTAGACGGCATCTACAAAGAGGACGCCCAGGTGCTCAACTCGCCGCTCCTGAAGGAGTTTGCCGGGAAAAACCTGGATGACATCATGACCACCATGATTCAGGCCAAGCGTCCGGGCGACATGAAGACGTTGCGCCAGGTCTTTGGCGATCAGACGATGAACGACGCCGGGCAGATGTGGCTCACCCAGCGCATCCGCGAAGCCACGGACCCGACCACGGGCAAGCTCACCAGCATGCAGGATCTGCTTGAGACGCTCAACACGGTCACGAAGGAGACCGAGCAGGCGGTCTTTCCCGGGGGGCTCATGGGCATCCGCAACCGGCTGCGGCAAGGGATCGATCTCGAGGCCGCGGTCAAGGAAGTGGCGAAGGGCGCGGACGCCGATCCGCGCGTCCTCGCCACGCTCAAAACGCGCGTCAACGATCCCGCCATGTGGGCCGCGGTGCAGTCCGACGTCCTCGCCCCGATGCTCACCAGCGGCACGGACCCGATCAAAGGCGCGACGTTGCTGGACGGGCTGAACAAGTTGCCCGACGCCGTCCGCCATGCGCTGTTTGACCCGGCGCACTACAAAGAGCTGATGCACCTGGCGCATACCTCCAGGGCCGTGGAGCAGGTAGCCAATCGCTCGCACCTCTCCTGGTCGCCCCTGGTGCGGCGTATCGAGCACGGCCTGATCCTCACCGGGCTGGGCTACTGGACGGGCGATCCCCTGGCGCCGATGGCGTACTTTATCGGCACGGCTGGCATGGCCAAGCTGCTCACCAATCCCAAGACCGTGCAGCTCCTGACGCGCGGCATGACCACCGCGCCGACGCAGTACAGCTACGGCGAGATTGTCGGCAAGATTCTCGGCCAGGCGCATGCCATGGGGCTGGCGGGCGAGGAGGCGCCGGTACCGATGCGCCCGAATGCGCCGGCGCCTAGCGCCCCAGCGGGAGCGCCCGTCGCAGCGCACTAATCGACAGGAGCAGCACGGCGGGCCAGAGGGGGCAGCGCCCGACGGCATGGACGATGGTGACGATACACGCCGCGACCGCGAGGAGGACGAACACGGTTAGCATGTCGGACTCCTCCGTAGATGGGCGATGATCTCTTCGAGCATGGACGGCCGCCACACCGCGGTGACAATCCCCACACTGCCGCCGATCGCGGCCAGCCAGGCTTCTTGCGCGTCCGTGGTCTGGCCGTCCTCCGTCTTCAGCTCGATGCCGTAGAGCGGCCGGCCCGGGAGTTCGTGCGCCAGGATCAGATCCGGAAAGCCCTCTGGCGAGCGGCGCGGGTCGTGCGTGTGGTACGCCAGAAAGCCCGCGGTGCGGGCCGCGGCAATCACGTCGCTCTGCCAGGAGGCTTCCAGCTGGTGGCTGTAGGGCGTGCGCTGCCGGCGTTCTAAGCGGCGCCGGCAGCGCGGGCACGTGACGAATTCCAGGTGCAGGGCGGCCTGTGTGGGGTTTGTCACCCCACACACGGCGTACGGCAGGTCGAGGGAGCGCAGGGCGTGCACCTCGGGAGGCATCTAGGCCTCCTGGTGGTCGAGATAATCGAGCACCGCACTGGCCAGCGCAAAGCCGTCGCTCTCGCTGGTCTCGGCATCCTCCAGGGCCACCCGGCACTGCTCCTTGAGCGGCGCGGGCAGGACCTCGAGATGGGCTTCGAGCGTCTCACGCCAGAGCGTGGGCGTGCCGCGCGTGGAGCGGTCTTCAGGCCGGGTGGGGGTCACATCGATCGGGTCGGCGTCATCGCCGAAGAGATCGCGGACATTCTTCTGGTGCCGCTCAGGCGGGATGTCGTTGCGCTCGAGGGCCTCCTCCTCATCGAGGTACTGTTGCTGTTGCTCGGTGAGCTTCACGTACTTGGTGACGCGGCGCAGCGCGGTCTTGCGGCTCATCTCAATCGGGTCTGTCACCCAGGGGCCCTGGTCGTGCGCCGGGGCGCGCTTGCGAATGGCGTCAATCTGGGACAGGGACATGGGCTCCACATGTGGCGTGCCGTCCTTGAGAATGACGGCGCCGTAGTAAAACAAAATCTTTCCCGGCTCCGTCCCGCGCACCAGGTACGGGATATGCTTGTACTGGCTGGCAAAGTAATCCAGCACGAACTCATCGCCCTCGTACACGGGATGGGCGAAGGCCCTGGCGACCTTGCCCGTGCGCTCGAGGGTGAGGATGAGCCCAAAGTAGTTCGTGATACACTGCGACTCAAACTTGCCAAACTTGTTCTTGAACGGCAGCAGGTGACAGTCCCGGCCAGGCAGCACGCCCAGCGTGGCGGCTTTGATCGCGCTGGCGCGAATGGAGGGTACGGTGCACTCTTGCAGCCGCGGGCGGCCGGTGAGCTCCAGCCACAGGGCGGCGCGGAATTGCTCGTAGGGAATGTCGGCCGGGAGCAGGTTGCGGATGTCCGGCATGAGTTCACGAATCATCCCGGTCATCACGGACGGCAGCATATCGGCACGGGCCACGGCCGTTTTCGCGGCGGCCGTGGCGGCGGTCTGGGGCACAGCAGCGGTGCGGGTTGCCATAGGGACTCCTTGTGTGTCGTCACCAGGGTGACGCATAGTGTACGATAGTACGGCTCATGAGCCTCGGGAAGCTCTTCAGTATCGGCGCGCGCATCAATCGGGCAGCGCTTGACTTCCGGTGCCTGGATTCCTTCATGGTTATAAGTATAATTATATATGATGGCTACAGAGGATGCTATCCTTTCTGGCCTCTGGAGGTGCACACATGGTCTATATTCCGCAGCCAGACGAGGCGCCGGTGTGTCTGCCATCGCCGCGCCCATCGCTCGCCTTCTATCCGCCAAAGGTGGACACGCAGCGAGACTTTATCTATCGCTCGCTGCGGGTCTATCCCAGCTTCTGGGCGCACATTGAGCGCCTGGCCGGGCGGGAACAGATCAGTGTCAACGCCCTGATTAACGCCCTCCTGAGCGTGGCGCTGACGATGGACCGGGAGCCGGAAGGCCGCGCGGTCCTGCAGGAAGCGTGCGGCCAGTGGCGCCTGCGCCAGGAAACGAAACTGACGGCGCGGCGCCGGGCCCGGGCCGAAGCGGACGCCCCCCAGGCGGACGAGCGCTGAGAGACCACAATTCGCGTGCGGGGAGCCCAGGCTTTCAAGCTTGGGAGGGATAGCACGTTGGCTCCAACGAGAGCCAATTCCCTTTGCAGCATCGCTGCACATCTCCCTTGCATAGGTTACAAACAACTAGGTACACTATCAGTACGCACTAAAGGCACCCTCTCAGGAGGGCTCACGGTTAGGTGCGTGGTGTCATGCCGCCATACTTGCATACTCAGTTCAAAGGCATTTCGAGTTCTCGACGCCTTGTGTGTCGAGAAAGGGCCGCTGTCAGTCGTGCCTATGGTTGCGGGCATATGTTGTTCAACCGCTTCGGCGGTTGGCTGGCATATGTGCCAGCGACAAGCCCAAGGATTTATCCTTGGGTACTGACGGGAGGTTTGGCAGAGCCGGCGCTCGCCAGAAGCGGGGGGCTCTTCCTCTACGGCGCCCTGCCGGCAGATTTCGTCGTAAAGGCCCCCAGGATGCCCCAGGAGCCCTCCAGGGGTCCTACACCCCTCACTCGGGGTCGATCGCCCCTTCTCGCCCAACCTCGCGCCGCAGACAATGGGTTCCGTTCACCGTGTCTCCGCCCACCGTGGGGGGACACGGAAGTGCTGCTTGCCACGGGCCTGCTGGTCGGCATTGGGCACCGGCGCTGTGCCGTACGCCTCCTCGTACAGGCAGTAGTGCAGATCAGCGAGAAATTGTTTCACGGCGACCCGTCTGGCGCGGAGCTCGATGCGGCCAGGCGGGAGCATCGGCGTGCCCCCCTCGCGTGGTTCGGGCAGCTTCCAGGCGCTCGGGCTTTCCCCGGCTGCGGCCTGGACTTTGAGGGCCTCGGCATCGTAGCGCCCCTCATACCACGGGCGTTGCAGCGGCGTGAGGTTGCGGGACAGCGCGGCCGTGCACTGCTGCTGATAGGCGCCGGCGAAGTTGCGCTGCCACTCCTCGCGCTTACGGCGCTGGTACATCTCGCAGTAGTACGGCGCATCGTCGCGGTTTTGCACCTTGACTAAGCAATCCATCAGCTTCCACTGCAGGGTTTTGAGCTGGGCGTTCCATGGCCGGGTCGCCAGCGCGCCGACCAGTTGCGCCCGGGTCATGCTGGCTCGGACCTCCTCGAGGCTGCGCGTAGCCTCGCGGGCGTTCTTGGGCCGGGTCTGGCGCTCGATACGCGCCAGCAGGCCTTCGGGGGCGGTGCACACCCGGCGCGCCGCGGCCTCGAGGATCTCCTGGGGGCGGGGACGCCCGGGCAGGACCTCGCTCAGTTCGGCAACGAGCTTGCTGGCGCGCTCCTTGCCCAGCCACTCCCACGTCGGATCCAGCCCGGCAAAGCGCCAGAAGCTCGCCGCAGTCGGCGCGCGCGTAATATCGAGCGAGGCGAGGAGCCCCGCCGTCAGCACGCCCGAGATGCCCTTGTGCCCCATGCACCAGCGCCCGGCGCGGGTGCGCCTCGCCACCACTTGCAGCGCCCCGTTGCAGGCGCCCTCTAAGGCCTCCACCTGGGCCGCCAGGAAGCGCGTCAGCGAGTTGGGCTCCTGATCGGCCGACGAGGCGCGCAGTTGATTGTCGCCCCGTTTACGCTGCTCCTGCTGGCTGTAGAACAGATCGATGAGATAACGCACCTCGGCGTCACTCATGGTCTCGGCGGCCTTCCGCATGTCGGCGGAGAGCCGGCGCATGGGTTCGTAGAAAATGGCTTCATCTTCGAGAATCGGGTCGGGCTCAATGTTGACGGCCATACCAGGGTCTCCTGCATAAGTCGTGTGAGTGGGACTCCGTAGGGATACGCGGGTCCACCAGCGCGCCGGTCATCGCTGGGGCTCCTCTGGTGGTGTCGCTGCGATGGGGATGTCAAACACCGTGTAGGCACCAAGGCCGACTGCCACGGCCTTGAGGCCCTGCCGTGCCAGAGGCAGGGTCATCGCTGGGCGTGCGTCTTTGAAGTCGAGCACGACGCGCTCGAGGAGCCCCTGCAGGTCCTGCAACAGCCACGTCTCCTCGGGGGTCAAGCGCTGCTGGATGTCGAACCAGCAGGGCTCCGCGATGTCGGACCCGGTGAGACGCCAGAGGCTGCTCATGGCCCCTCCTGCACCCGCGGGTCGACCAGCTCGCCGGTGAGGGCGAGGCTCTGGATGGCCCGCATGAGGCTGGTTTCGAGCTCCGTCATGGCCAGGGAGCGGGAGCGGTTGGGCGGACAGACGGTAAGGATCACCGCGCCCAGGTCCACGTAGAGCACGCGGAGATCGGCCATCAGCTCCACGGTGCTCGGGTCGGTAACGGTGTGATAGAACAGCGTCGGGTAATCACGCACCAGCGGGTCAACATGGTCAGTCACGAGAGTCCTTTCTGGTTAATTGCGGCGCAGTTCGGGAGGCGCGACGTAGCTGCCGTCCCCGGTGTCTGCACAATCCTCGAGCCGGGTATGGGTCACGTAGACGCTGCCCTTGTGGAAGCGCAGCGTCATCTCGAAGCGGTGCGCCGACTCACACCAGAAGCGCAGCGTCACGATACTGCCGTAGTGCCAGCGGTCGATAGGGTCCTTCCAGTTGTCCACACCCCGGTGCGTCACTACGGTAAACGCCCCGAGCTGGTTCACCGTGCACACCTCGATGTGCGTACATTCGAACTGACAGACGGGACAGCAGAGGGTGTCCTCCAGGCAGAGGGGGAAGCCCTGCTGCGGTTCGCCTACGGGGATACGGTCAACGTCATCAGTCACGAGGGTCCTCCGTTACGACGAGCTCCATCTGTATCGACTGCGGCCCCTGGAGCTCTTCGAGGGTCTGCAGCACGGCCTGCATGGCGGCCAGTTGAAAGTCCGCCCAGGCCTGCGTCATGGATTTTTGGGCGATCAGGCGCGGGTAGACGCGTTGGCGCAAGCTCAGTTCCCGGCGTACGCACGCCAGTTGATCGGCAAGGGACACGGACATCACCACGCCTCCAGCAGGGGGAGTGTTGGCTCCAGGCCGAGGGCCCGAGCATAGCTCATCAGGCTGTAACGCCGGCGCTGGTGGTGTGCCCAGATGCAGTAGGCCTGGACGATCAGCCACCGGCAGGATTCTTCACGGGGGCTCATGCGTCCTCCGGCAACTCACTCAGCCGGTACGCTTCGGCCCGGTAGTGGCACTCGATCAGCCGCGTGAGCAGCGTCATGAACGGGTCACAGGCGAGGGCCTGGATGTGCTCGATCGTCACCGGGGTCCCCGCCCCCAGCGGAATGAGCTGGTCGATGTCGATGACGTTATTCCCCATCCGGGCCACCAGGCGGACTCGGATGGTCGGCGGGCCGGCGTGGTTCTGCTGGATGGCATGACTCAGGTGTTCCTGAAGCTGCTCCGCAATCTCGTGTGGGTTCATTGTGCCGGGTCTCCTTCGTGACAGGGTCAATGGTCGGACGGATGCGGTCCCCTATCGTGGGACTGGCCATCGACGACCTCTTCGCCTTGCATCGTGTCGATGTGTTCAGGGATCAAAGAGCGGATAGGACCGCATCCGTCACGCGGCATAGCTAGGCACTCCTCTCGTCATGAAGAGCAAGGTCGAATTGCTCGGGCTCGTGCATGACTGCACGTTGCAAGGCATAGAGGGCCTGCAATTTGTACGTGTTCTCGGTGGGCCAGCGTTTGCCAGAGACCCGCGTGCTGTCGACCAGCAGGTTGTTGTGCCGGCTGTAGTCTTTGAGCCAGTCTGGATACACCTTTTTCCAGTACGCTGGTGGGAGCTGGTGGTAGAGGTTGCGCGTCCGCACAAACATCTCGAGGGTGACGTCATCCTGGGCGGCGTTGAGGGCCTTATCCGCCGTGGAGGAGACCCGTGCGAGCTTGTTATCGAGTCGCTGGGTGGCCTGCACGGCTTCTGCGCGGGTGGCCTGGAGCTCGGCCTCGGCCTGTGCAAGCCGCTGCTTGAGCGCCTCGTTTTCCTCCTCGATGGCGTCCTGGCGCTGGTTCGCCGCCTCCTGCCCAGCCGCAAGGCGCTGGTGGCCTTGCTCCAGGGCGAGCGTGCGGAGGTGTTGCTGGCGGAGAATCTCCAGTTGTTGCAGGACCGGGTCGGTGGCTGGCCCCTGGAGCGCGGCTTCCAGGTCCTCGGGCTGCATGCCGGTGGCTTCCCGCACTTTGGCCCGGACGCGCTCCCGCGTTTCGGCCTGGAGGAGATAGGCGCGTTCTTTCTTCGCCTGCTCGGTCTGGCCGTGCATGGCAATGTGCAGATAGTGCTCCCAGGTGGCAAAGGTCGAGCGGCCATCGTACGGGTCGAGGTTAAACTCCGCACGAATGAGCTTCTGTTCATCGTGAACAAAAGCTCCAATGCTAAAAAATTCAAGACCATGGCGGTTTAATAGGTTTCGCAAGGAGCTCACATCGGTGCGGTTCTGCATGACGCGGGCGAGATCCCTGGCGAGCATAAAGCGTTTGGGGTGCGGAGTGGCGGACATGAGGGCGGTAGGAAATCCGTGCTCCCGGCCGCGATCGAGCAGCTTCTCGTTGCCACTGAGGACGTCGCACGCCTCGTAGAAGGCCCGGATGTCTTCGGTATTGCCCGCGTCAATCGCTACTTGTAAGTCGACCAGGCTCATAGGCAGATGCTCACTCATGCCGCGTCCTCCTTTGGCGCGTCTGTGCCGGCGCTTTTCCTGCCCTGGACACCATCCAGGGGAGCGCCCTCAGCGCGACCTTCCTTCTGCTTCGCACATACGTGCTTGAGCCCCAGCAGGGGGGTTACGACGGCGCCCTTGCGCAAGCCCAGGGCGGGCTCGTCTCTCGTCAGGCGCATGACCAGCGCCCCGCACTTGCAGCGGCGAAAGGCCGGCTGGGGGGGCGTGTAGCCCTCGAAGAGGGCAGCTTTCGCCACCTAGCCTACCTCCGCCGTCATGATCCGGGCATAGAGGCGCGCGGCATGGCGTAACTCCTCAGCAAGCTTGGGCCGACTCACGACATAGGCGTTCGCCCACTCATAGCATTGCGCACCGCGTTGCTCCATGCTGAGCTTGGGCTGCCAGACGCCCTGCTCATCCAGCCATAGGCCACAGGACCGCTCCCCAAGTACGGCCATGAGATGCCCGTAGCTGGCCTGCTCGTCGCTGGTCAAGGGATTCTGCGCCTGGGTCTCGGCTGCAGCGCGGAGCACGGCTGCCGGGCTGACGTCGCGGGGGCTTGGACGCCGCTGCCGGCGCTGCTCCTCCTGCATGAACTCCGCTTGTTCGAGCAGCTCATCGAGCGAGGGAGATTTGAGTGTGTGTTGCCTCACCCATCGGTTGACCGCCTGCTCCATGAGCGCGTAGTCCATCCGACGCAGATCCTCATACCAGACTTTCGTCATGGCGGGCGAGAGCTGCGGGAAGCGCTCGCTATAGAGTTCGTGGAGATAGGTAACCAGTTGCACCGCTTCACGTGGTTGCACGCGTGCGCTCCTCTTCTTTCTGAGCCCACGCCTTGAGATCAGCGGCGCGTTGTGCATTGGTCTTGCGGGACGTGGGAGCCGGTTGTTGATAGTCGGACGTCAGCCAATTCATGAACGCCTGGCGCCAGTCGAGATACTGATAGCCTTTTGCGAGGGCCTTGCCACGGAAGGCCTCCCACTGCGCGGGCACGTCGAGAGCAAGGCCTTTGTTCTGCATCCAGGTCGTGAGGGCCGTGTCGCAGATCTCGAGGCGCAGCGCCTCCTGGCGTGGGGGGTCGGTGGGGAAGTACGTCTTCTTCCTCCTGAGCGCAGGCGTCATGTCCCGGACTTTCACACGGCCATTTCCCCCTGGGGGGACTATGGGGGGAGGGGTTAAGATCTCAGACGTAATCTCTGATGTAATCTCTGAAATAGTTTGTTGTTTCCAGCAATCTAGTTTGTTGTTTTCAGCAATCCAGTTTGTTGTTTCCAGCAATCTAGTTTGTAGCGCCTCAATATTCAATCGATAGAAGAGTTTAGCTGGGACGCCCGTGCGTTTCTCCTCGAGAATACCCAGGCGCTTGAGCTGCACTCTGGCATTTTGCTGCTCGTAACGGGTGAGAGCCGCCTCTTCGCGCCATTCTTCCTGGGTTTTGAACCACCAGCCATCTGGGTCTGTTGTCCGTTGTTGCCAATACCACGCCTGGGAGAGGAAGAGCCCACCCGCGGCGCTCCCGGCGATGTCGGCAAAGATGCGGTGAAAGGCGATTGGGCGTTGCAGGAGCGCCTTGAGTAAGGGCAACAGCGCTGGATCGTTCTGTGTTGGCTCGCTCATGGACGGACCTCTTCATGCCAAGGTTTACAACCAGTAATCGCCTTTTTGTAGTTTCATTATACAGTCAAAGAATGTTCTATGTACAATCAAATTCCATATGTGTTACAGTTATTCACATGGATACACACACTGTCCGCCCAACAAGAAAGCGTGGTCGTCGAGACCAGGGAATGCATGAGCAGCTCCACGTCAACGTTCCGCTAGACCTGAAAGAGTGGGTCATGTCCCAGCCCGAAGAGGCCTCGCCCTTTGTGCGCCGCCTCATCGAGGAAGAGCGGAAGCGTCGGGAGCAGCGCCAGGCATAAGCCGCCGTAGTTGATGAGCTCCCCGTGGGCAGAGAGCCGCCGTAGTGGATGAGCTCCCCGAGCAACCAGAGCGCCCTGGCTTGCCCCTGGGGCTCCTGCTGGGGTAAAATGGTTGTAAGTAAGTATTTTTACCCTCATGCACAGGAGCCCCGTATGCCGCGTCCGAGAACTGAAGTTGCGGACTTTAAACCGTTCACGTTCCGTCTCCCTCCGGCCATGCTTGCCGAGCTCAAGGCGCGCTCGCTCGAGTCCGGCGTCCCCATGAACGTGCTGGTGGTGCGCTACATGCAGAAGGGCATGGCGGCTTTGCGCCCGCACCGGAAGCGCGACCTGGCTGCGGTGGAGTAGTGCCGTGATGGAAGAGCCCCCCGGATGCAGGAAGCGCCGGAGCCAATGAGATCCCCGAAGCAGCAGCGCGCCGTTCTGCTGGAGTCCCCCGAAGGCTGGGAGCGCTCATGGCTGCGCCACGGGCACGCACGTCATCGCCACGGACCCGGGCACGCTCGCCATGGTGCCCGTACAGGCCAGCGCGCCGGTCGCTGGCGGCTCAGGGGGATCCGGAGGCGTCGTGCCATTCTGGATAGTGACCGCCACCGGCGCTGAGAGCGTTTCGTTCCCGGCGCTGTCCCGCACCGCGGCCGTGACCTGCGCCGGGCCGTTGGCAAAGCCGCGGGTATCGAGCCGGTACTCCACGCTGACGCAGCACTGCTCCCCGCCCACCGGGTGCCCACGGACGGCGAACTGCACCCCGGCCACCTGGCGATCGTCGCCCGCGGTGGCGACGAGATCGACCGTGCCACGCATGACGTCTCCGGCCTGGGGCGCGGTGAGCTGCACGGTAGGCGGGGTCGTATCGGTCGCTGGCGGCTGCGGCGGCTCAGGCGGCACAATGCCCTGCCCCGCCTGCGTACTGCCGTGATCAGGCTGATTGTCCACGTAGTACGCCTGGGTCATGCCTGGCGCACTCAGCGCTGGCGCGCTATTCACCGCACCACTGCCCGAGGGGAGTGTGAAGTCAGGGAGCGGCTTCTTGTACCACAGGGTGTCCCGGTAGATATTTTTCTTGCTCCCCCACCGCACATCCCCCCAGCTCGAGAGATCATCCACCGAGTTGAGGAGGTTTTCGACAAACACAAAGGGGAGTTCCACATGCTCGCCGTCACTGCCCACGTCCACCGCCCAGCCGGTGCCGGCATGGCTGTTCTGGTACACGGCGACGGTCGAATCCCCTGGTTGCCAGGAGGGCGGGTTGAAAAAGAGATGTTTGCCGGTGCCCTCTGGTTGCCAAAAACTATTGGCGTACACGGCCCACTGCAGGTTGTTCTGGGTGCTCTGGAAGCGCATCAGGTGGTCGCAGTCGTAGACCAGATTGTGATGGAACTGCACGCTGGAGAAATCGGAATTGATGTAGACACAATTATCGGCGTGCCGATAAATCTGATTCCCCGCGATTTCCGCGTCATGCGTGGTGCCGTGGAACGTAATCCCGGCGTTCGAGTCTCTGAGCACGTTCTGGAAGATTTTGGTCCCGTTGTCATGGATGAGTTCAATCTGCGAGTCATCCGTCTCGGTGTCGCCAATCAAGAACTTGTTTTCATCGTACCTGTGCCGATTGACTTTGCGGGCATTCGATACGCTTGACCAGTCCCCGGCTGGCAGATTCGGGTCGGCAAAGCCGATGCCATCATACGTCAGGAGGTTGCGCTGGATCACCGTGCCAGACGCATTGCCTTCCACCACAATGCGGTGCTTGCCGTGGCTCAGGTAGTTGTCCTGGATGACGGCATTCTGCGCGCCGGCGGTGACTTTCACGGCGTACTGCCCCCCGACAATTTTCACGCCCTCGATCGTCACGTTGTTGGTGCTGATGGTCACCACCGCCCCGGCTGGCGCGGCCCGCACCTGCATGTCTTTTGGGTGCTCCTTATTGCGGAAGCGCAGGTGCGTCCAGCCACCATTCACCCCGAACAGGGCACTGATGCCGTCCCAGAATTTCACCGGACCCAGCGCGGTGCTGGCGTCCTCATCGGGGGGAATGCCAAACACCCCAGGCGCGCGCGGTCCTTCCTCCCAGGCGTGGTTGCCCACACGCCAGATGGCGAGCCCTTTACTCGTCATCGAGTAGGGCGTATACCCGAGTTGCGCCTTGTAGCTGCCATCCCCGACCGCCTGCCACTCGGCACTCACCGCCGTAGAACCATCGAGGACGGTCTCATAGCCGCCGTCTTTGCTGCGCGTGCCTTGGACGACGAGCGGCTTCCCGAGCGTGCCACCGCGGCGCAGCGTCAGACGCTCGACAAAGCGCCCGGCCCCGAGCGTAATGGTATCGCCAGGGCGGGCCTTGAGGACCGCATGTTGCAGGGTCCGCCAGGCGCACGGCCCGCGCTGCGTGGCGGCCGGGGCGGTGCCGGAGCATTTGGTATTGTCGCCATCCTGGCGTACAAAGAAGGTCCCGGCCCAGCCGGGCAGGGGTGTGAGGACACAGAGCAGCAGCAGCAGTGCACGTCGCATGGTCATCCTTCCATGAAAGTGAACGGGTATGCGTTGTATGGTGATCACCGTGGGGAGTGGCCTCCTCTGCTTCGTCGTCGGGTGGATCGTGGGGTACGTCCGGACCTCGCGTTTCTACGTGCGGATCACGCGTCCGGTCTACGGCGATGATCCGACACAGCCGTTTTAGTCCACGCGTAGCGGGACCATCAACGGCAGGGGGGGCTCAGGGTCCCGCTGCGCCCGCCTGGCGGCCTCGACGGTCCACTCCTCGCGCGGAATCCTGCGGCGCCGTGGGCATCCTTGCCACCCGCAGACGATGTAGACATGCGTGCCCCCCATGGCGACGGTGGGCGAGTAGGCGAGATCAAGCGGGTGCGTGTCGGCACACATAGGGCTCTCCTAGTTGCCACGCACGAGGCGGAGCTCCGCCGCGTGCTCGGTGAGCAGGCGTTGCACCAGACTGTCGCAGACATGCGGCGCATGCCGGCGGCCGCGCTGGTCAATGGAGTCAATCAGATTGGGCAGGCAGCCCTGGCAGAGGGCGCTCGAATCATCCTGGGTGGCGTGCAGCGCGACGGCGGCGCCGCAGATGGTGCAGGTGGTCATGACACCCTCCGCGTACAGCGTGGGGGGCCTTCGGGGATCCAGGTGCCGTGGAGTGGCTCAAAGAGAATGCGCTTCTCCAGGCGGAAATAGCAGGAGAGCTTGGTGAGTAAGCGGTTGGACGCCTCTTTTTTGCCCGCCTCGACCTGGGAGATGTACGCCGAGGACACGCCGAGCTCCTCCGCCAGGGCGCGCTGGCTCAATTCATGAGCCTCACGAAGAAGTATCAGTCTCTCCGGGATCATATTCACCTCGAGCTGGTGCGAGGGCAGAATGCTTTTAGTGAAGAGCTGTTATGCCACGTTTAACCAAGGTCTGCAAGCTGATTTTTTGCTACCAGTGAAATTTTCTTCCCATTGGTTATAGTTACATGATACACTCATAGTGTAACCTCCTTATCATCAAGCGATTGGCACTGACTCTTGGTTAAGCCTCTATTAACTGTCACAGCACGCAGCAGAGCTGCATCCTCAGAAAGGAGGTTCAGCATAGGAGCACGCATGAAACGGATTGGTCGCAACGTGCGCATGTACCGCGAGCGCCATGAGTGGACCCAGGAGTATCTGGCGGGTCTGGTGGGCTACGCGCAAGCGGCGATGATTTCGCAAATCGAGGATGGCCTCAAGTCGCCGTCGCTGGAGAAGGCCCAGGACCTGGCGATTCAGTTGGGGGTGTCGCTCTCCGATCTAGTGGGTGACGCGCCGCCGCCGCATGTCGTGACGAACAATGCGACGGGCGATCATACCGTGATTCAAAATATCGAGGGGCACTACTGCGCCATTACGCGCGAGGACCTCACGGCCATGGTGCAGGCGGAAGTGGCGCGGGGCCTCGAGGAGCTCAAGGCGATGCTGCAGACGGCACTGGCCGAGATCAAGGTCTGGGTTCGGCAGGGGGAGTGCCGATAACTTGTCCCCCTATGGGACTTTGCAGGGTACAAACTCTGGGGCTGTTCGCCCTACGAAGGCGCAGCCCCAGCAAATCCAGCTAGTTCAGGGTGGACTCAAGTTGACATAAGGAAGGTTATCGGAAGTCACGAGGCCACCGGGTGATCGGCGAGGGCCAGCCGGGCCGCGGCCACACGCGTGAGAAAGACGGCCCAGCGGTGCTTACAGCGGCCGCCGGGGGCGCGGCCAAAATCCGGGCAGTCGCAGTGCGTCTCCTGTACCTGGTACGCCACCTCGGGATCGCTCGAGCTCCGCACGCGCGCCTGGTGGCCGTGGAACGTGACGCCTTCGTTCAGGGCGATCTCCAGGCCACGGCCCAGGCGGCCCTCTTCGCCGGCGTAGAACTGGCGGTACACGGTCGCCGCCCAGCGCAGCTCCTGCGCGCGCTGGCGGTCCTGCGCGCGGTCGGCTTCCGCCCAGTGCTGGGCGTCACGGTGATCGTCACGGGGGATGTTCACGGGCAACTCCTTGTGTGGTAGTATGGTGGTCCCGCTGGCTCGTCGCCAGCGGGACGCATTCCGTAGACCGTGTCGCTGGTTACGGCATTGCTGGCGGCACGGGAGGGGAGGGGAGCATGTCAAGGGTGATAGTGGGCGACGTCATCCTGTAACTGGTGCTGATCGACTGGTGCGCCAGCGTCGAGGTCATACGCCTCGATACCGGCCACGCTGTTCTCCGCAAGCCAGCGACACATGGTGTCGTAGTCATCAAACTTTGCTGAGGCAATCAGACCATTGTCGAGGGTGGCGCGTGCTTCGTAATTGGCCATGGGCTTCGTCCTTCTCAGTGCAAGGGTTCGCTCGTCCCTTCGTCCGGAGTGGGGATCGTCAGTCCAGTATAGCCTGTGAGGGTGTACACCTCATCCCAGGCGGCGCCGCAGTCCAGGCAGTGCGCGTGCTGCACCAGCTCGCGGCCGGTGGCACAGTTCCAATCCATCTCTGCCTGGGTGTCGGTCCCGCGACAGTGGGGGCAGACGCCGCCGCCCGCGGCCACGTAGCCTTCGGGGCGCAGGGGCGCAGGTATCGTGGGGGCCTTCTCCTTGAGACGAAAGTCCGTGACGGTGGCATGGTGGGCACACTCGTAGCACTCGCAGTAGGACGTGTCATTGTAGTTGATCTCTCCGCCTCGCTTGTCGTAGTCGGAGCCATCGTCATACATGAGCACGAGGGTACAGACCTCGATCCGGAACGGTTCCTCGCTCTGGCACTTGGGGCATTGTAAGCCTTGTAAGCAATTCTCATTCGGCATGGGGCTCTTCCTCATCGCATGGGCCACAGACAAACAGCCCGTTGTAGCACACGTAGTCATCGGTATCCTTGTCGATGGTGCACTGACAGCAGGCGCAGATTTCCGTCTTCTTATTCGGCATGGGGCTCTCCTTCTAGAGTTCGTCACTGTCGCCGTAGCTGCCGTCCTCGTTGAGTTCGCAGCCATAGGCACTCACGTAGTCGGCATACTCACGGTCAGCTACCTTCTCGATCATCTCCGTATCCTTGGTGTAGGCATCGGCGAGGGCCTCAGCCGCCTCGATGTCGGGAGCTGTGACGTGGTACTCGTCCACGTACTCGTGATAGAAGCGGATACTAAACTTGGGCATCAGTCGATTCCTCCCAACATATCGTTCAGTAGCACGGCCGTGCAGTGGATGGCCTGCGTGAGGAACTCCTGTTGCGTGGGCGTCAGCTCCTGCGTGTAGCGGTTCCTGAACAGGCACAGTTCCGCCAGGGCACTCTCCAGGGGGGCTTGCCTGGTGAGGGCGGCCTCGAGGCCGGCGAGGTCATGCTCCATGGGTGGTCTCCTTATGCGATCCATACAGCGTTGGAAATGAGGGTGGCCCAGCGGTATTCACCGATAGGCTTCACCTGGGTAATGCCTGCACGGGTGCGGGCACGGATGATACGGGTCTGATGTGGGATGTCGCCAAAGGTCCAGATGGCGATGACAGGTTTGTCACGCCGGATGGCGGCGTTGATCTCCTGTACGGTCATGCGTCCTCCTTGCTCGCTTCAATCTTGAGAATGCGTGGGTTTTTGTAGTCTCCGCCGACCCAATCAATATCGTTGGGTTCATACGTCTCGCCCTTCTGGATGCGCCAGAACTTGCGGCGGGCTGCCTGCGCACTCGCGGCCTCGACTTCCAGCCAGCCGTACTTGATCTCGACACGTTTGACCTGGATGTAATACTTCATGCTTCCTCCTTCTGGGGATAGTCCCCCTCGCTATGCACCTGCCCGGTGTGGCCGGTGGTGCGTCGGATGGAGAACAGGGTCCAGCGCCGGAGCTCGGGACGCTCCTCCCCGAAACGGTCCTTGTCACAGACGGCGTGCCAGAGCTTGGTGTAGGTGCCAGCGAACTCCCACTCGGTATGGAGGGAGTTGCCGTCCTGGTCGGTGACGAAGAGATCGTAAGGCACTCATGCTCCTATTCTGGCTTGCGCCATGTCTTGTAATTGACTATGTGTGTGACAGCGCTGGGGGTTATGTGAAACATACGTCCGAGTGCTGCATGGGTAAGACCCTGCTTCTGTAAGGTGCGGATGGCGCACACCTGCTCCCAGGTGAGTGCTGTTTTGTAGTGCCTGGCTCCACGTCGCGGACGCCAGGTTCCCTTTGCCACAGCGTCCAGTACGTTCTTGCTGGGTGTGCCAAGGAAGAGATGGGCGGGGTTGACGCAGACAGGATTATCTTTGCCAGGACAGTTGTGGCACACCCAAAGACCTTCTGGAATAGGGCCGTGCGTGAGCTCCCAGGCAATGCGGTTTGCTTGATACATCTTGTTGCCGATGTGGAACTTCCCGTGCCACGTCTTGCCTTTGCGGCGAATGAGTGCACCCTGCCACTCCCAGCAGCAGACAGTGCAGTTGAGACCGTGGATACAACGGGAGACTTTGTCCCAGAAACGAGTAGGCAGATCTTGGATAGGTGGTGCCATGGCAACCTCCGAGTGGTTGATCCGAGTGTGGGTGTGCGGCGCCTGCTCGGAACAGGGGCGTCGGCTGGTTCATGAGGCCAGCCCTAGCCGCACATGCAACTATACCATGTGTATATTATAGCACACTTAGTCGTCCTCCTTCGTGGTCATCTGCGCCAGCGCCTTGGCTAGCGAGAGGGCGACTGCTCGTGCACTGTCCTCGCTCTCAAAGGGACCGCTGCGTTCAATCCAGTTGGCGCTGTGATGCACGACGATGCGCCATACCTTCCCGTCGTGCTCAAGCGTGACGACTGGTTTGCTATATTCCATCGGTGGTCTCCTCTGCTATCGTGGTCATCTGCGCCAGCGCTTTCGCCAGCCCACAGATGAGCGTGCGCAGTTCCTCGGGGGTGTGGAAGCACAGGAAGATCGGCGCCGTCTTGCTGTGGCTCTTGGAGTACAGGTTCACGTAGACTTCCGGCACGCCGGGGTACGCGTTGATCAGGCCCTCGCGCAGCTGGAACCAGCCGTTCCGGCCGCGCGCCTCGGTCGTGCCATCGAACTGCAGGTCTATCGACATCGGTTATTCCTCCTGCCAGAAGTAGCGCCCTACCGTACTGGTGCGGGCGAGGTAGCAGAGCGCGTCCAGATAGGCGCTCCACATCGAGCCGTCTGTTTTGTCGACATGCAGCCCGGCGTTCTCGATCTCATCGAGGAGTCCGATCACGATGTCGGGCAGGTTCAGGGGACTGGTGTCGAGACCCGGGTCCCACGGCACGTACTGCGCTGCGGGGGTCTCGCACTCACACGGCGCGGCGACAAAGCCGGGATGGTAGATGGTGCGACAGCCGGAGCATTGGACGTAGAGCAAGGTGGTCATGGGGTGGGTACCTCCTTGGTAATGGTGAGTGTGAGGCCGCCCGCGCGGTGCGTGTCCGTGGTCAGCAGGGTCGCTGCCAGGCGGTACGCTTTGGCACGGGTGGGGGCGCGGTGTGTCATGGTGATCATCGTGCCTCGACTGCTCACGGTGGTAGAGGTAACAGTCCAGTGCGGGGGTTGTGCCATCAGCGGGTCTCCTTGCACTGCGAGCAGCGCGGGTCGTTGGCCATGGTCTCGGTGCAGGTGTCCGGCCAGGCGGAGGTGCCGTACCGGATGACGCCAGCCGTGAAGAGATGGGTGGTATAGTCGGCGCGGGCCTCGTCAAGCTGGGGCTTGTTGCGGGCCAGCTTCGCAGACCGGGCCAGGATAATGAGACTCCAGGCGTGGGTGCAGCGGTGTCCCTCGCCGTCGTTGGTACAACAACAGGACATACGGTCTCCTTGTGGGGCCGTGCGGCCCCGGTGTGGGTGGTTAGCGATTCTCGCGCCGGGCGTCATAGAGAAAGTCACTGTCAGCATCGCAGGCACTACAACCGTCCTTGTAGCGGTTGCCGTGCACGCAGGAGCCCGTCTCCTGACAGGGGGTACACAGGGCATAGGGGAAGGTGTCCGCCAGGGGGGTGTGGCAGTGGATGCAGGGGCGCATCATCACTTCGTAGCCCGCCTCCTCGGCGTATGCCTGCTCCTCAGCCAGGCGCTCCGCTTCCATGGTTTCGGCGAGGCACTGGAGCATGGTTATGGCACGACGGTAGGTGAGGTGCTCCGTTGTCCACGCCGGGTAGCCCTGGCTGCGGCCATGGGCGTAGGCGATCAGGTCGCCGATGGTGTAGTAGCGTTTCTCGGTGGTGCTGTGCATGGTTGTCTCCTTACGGGGGAGCGCTGCGCCCCCGGGTGTGGGTGGTTAGGCGTCGTCCTGCCCCGGCTCCCGCGTCACGAGCTCCGGTCCCAGGATATGATCGACCGCCTTCTGCGCCTGCCCTGCTGCAGTGACCAGCAGTTTCACATCGCCGCGTAGGCACTCGAGCCAGCCCTTGAGATACGCCGCGCTGTTATCGATCACGTCGTTCTCGATGCCGCAGTGGCCGCACAGATAGGCGGCGCCCATCTCGGCAACGAGCTCCTCCCTGGCATAGCGCGGCGTCCCGAACGCGACGGCGTCCACCAGGCTCTCGCGGCTCAGGCGGTCCGTGTGCCCGGTTGAATGCGTCAGCTCATGGAAGAGCGTGGCGTAGTAGGCTTCGCGCTTGGGGAAGCGGGCCAGGTCGGGCATGTGCACCTCGTCCGTGCGCGGGCGGTAGAAGGCCTGGCTGCTGCCGTGCATGATCGCCGGGCGTAGCGGGTAGTTGGTCACCACCTTCTCGCACTGCTCGAGGGGTGTGTGATCGAAGACCGTCTCCTCCGGGAGGGCGGGTATGGCCACGCCCTCAAGCTGCGGGGCACAGAACACATTGTAATACTTGAGGACAAAGCGGCTCTCGATCTCGCCGTCGCCGTTGGTCCCTTCGTACTTCTTCCAGAACACAATCGGCGTCGACTTCTCGCCCTTCTTGACGTTCCCTCCGGCCTGTCGGACCTGGTTGAACGTCGCCCAGAACGGCGAGCTATACGACTGCGCGCCGAGCATCCACACGTTGATGCCACGGTAGGCGCGCTGGCTGAAGAGGTTGCGGGGCAGACCGGCCTGGCTGTTCCACGGTTTCGTCCAGGCGCAGACGCCGTCTTCCAGCAGCTTCGTGATGCGGTCGGTGATAATCTGATAGGCAATGCTCATGGTCGCCATGGTATACTGTCCTTTGCTGTGCGGTCATGATGGTGACGGCCCGGTGCTGTCTCAAGCAGCCCGGGCCGTGGTGGTTAGAGGCGATGTGTCAGTGCCAGCGCGACTGGCGTGGGTGGACTGGTCGCGGCGGCCTCCTCGATGGCCTGCCAGTCGGGCTCGGGTCCCTCGAGCGGCACCTGGCAGACAACCACCCAGCGGTAGCAGGGCTCCATCCACCAGTGGCCTGTGTCATTCTCGCGCCGGCGCTCCTCGCCGGTCGGCTCGTTGGTGAAGATCGTCAGCACCCGGCGGCCGAGCACGTACACCCACTCGATCATCAGGGCGAACTCGGTCTCGTCGTCATGCGTGTAGGTCATCTCGCCGCATCCACTGTCCTCATACGGCTCGCCCAGGTGGCGTAAGCCGCCAGGGTTGCGGTCAATCACGTTGGTGACAAAGTGTTGCAGGCTCGGGTAGCAGTGGTAGGTGCGCCAGAGCTCGGGTCCAAGCCAGGTCGGGTAACTATCCATCCCGTGATAAATCCCACGCCAGCCATCAGATTGTGCAACAGCAATGACTCCTCGGGTACTCATGTGGGTCTCCTTGGGTGGTTAGGCTGCGACGGTTGTCAGGTCATACTCGTACGTCAGTCGTTCCTCCTCTTTGGCCCGGGCCTTGAGCCACTGCCGCACCTTGCCGCGAATCATGACCATGAAGTAGCCGACAGGATTGCCACCGTGCGTCGTGGCATGGCGTCTGTACCAGCACTCGGCGAGTAACTCCTGCGTCCAGTCATCGAAGGTGGCGCGGTCGAGATGGCCCCGGTAGAGGCGCACGCACTGCGCCAGTTGGGAGATGACGAAGCCTTCGGGGTCGTAGAGCTCGCCGTACCCACCACTGCCCTCGTGCTGGGGATACGCGCGCTTGCAGTAGCCGGGGCAGTAGTAGCCGCGGTGCCGCGCGGCGTGGGCGGTGGACTCGGGGATGCCGCGGGCGCGGAGTTCGGCGATGGTCTCGGTGCCGGTGAGGTAGACGCGCTCGGCGGTCAGGTCCGGGCGGTAGGTGAGGCGGCGTGCTATAGTCATGGCGTATGATCTCCTCATACACATGTGGGTATGTGCGTAAGGGCCGGTGCCCCTGGCGTGGGGCCCGGCCCGTCGTGTTACAACTGCTCGCTAAAGTTCTCCTCGATCCACTGCGCCAGCTCCTCGAAGCTGAATCCTCCATCGTTCCGCAGGCTGGCTCTGCCTACCGGATCGTCGATCGTCACGCTGGCCCACTCCCGCACGCAGGTGGGCAGATGGCCGGTCTCTCCTTCGTAGAGATACCAGCGCATGCGGGGATTCTTCTTGGTCCACTCGCCACCGATCCACTGGCGGTGCAGGTCGGTGAGGACACCGAGGACGCAGAAGCCCTCGTCGTCATGCAGGGAACCACAGACCTGTGCATACGTCCCACTGCGTAACGCTTCCACCCACTGCTGCTTTATCGCTGTGTTCATCCGGTTCTCCTAAAGATTGTTCTCGATGTACAGCGCCAACTCCTCGAAGCTCAGGCCCTCTCTCCCGCGTGCATCGTTCAAGCGCTCGAGTTCAGTGAGCGTGTCCTCGTGAATGTCCGCCCAGGCTCGGACTGCCTTGGCCGGGAAGCTGTGGTTCTCCAGGTAGAACCAGGCACGTCTGTGGCCGAGCTGGATCCAGCCCTTGCGACCATGCGCCTGGCTGTGCAGGTCGCAGAGCACGCCGTTGACACAGTACCTGTCGTCCTCCATGGCGCGGAGCTCCATCTGGCCCTGCGCATACGTCCCACTCCGTAACGCGTCGACCCATTGCTGCTTAATCTGCTGGTTCATCGGTGCTCTCCTCAAAGGGATTGTCGTTGTCGGCTGGCCTGGACACACTCCAGACCTGGCCATGGTGGGCAAGCCACGCGAGCAGGCTGTCGCGCTCCTCGCCCATGAGGTACAGGGTATAGGTCTCGAGGACGTCCATCTCATTGGGCAGGACGGGCGTGCAGACCACGACCAGCGTGTGCTTCTGCTCGCACACTTCCACGATCTGATCCAGGTTGAGCCAGTGGCCCTGGCTGAGGCGTAGCATCTGGGGCATTGGTTCTCTCCTTCTCGCTGACGCTGGCATCGACCAGCGTGTAGGGGATAGGGGTGTCGTCGTCCTCGCCCGGATGCGCCTCCTCGTAGGTGAGACGCAGCTCGTGCTCGTCACTCAGGTGGCTGCACGCCACACACTCGATCGTCCCCCACTCATCGAGCTGGAGAAACTCCACCTCCTCGATGAACGTGTAGCTCGCGCCATCCGGATCGCACTGGATGCGCGTGCGTTGCCAGAGGTGCTCCTGCACAATGAACTCGTCTTCGTTCGTACACTTCGGACACCGTAGCATCTAGTCCTCCTTCGTGGTCGGCCAGGGGGCACAGCCCCGGGCCTCGAGCCAGCGTTGATCGCGGGGTGTGAACAAGCGGCCTAACTGTTGGAAGCGCTCGGCGGCTTGCTTGAGACAGGGCTTTTCAATCGAGGGCATGCCGGCGAGGCGGACCTCCTTGAGCACCAGGTCGCGGAGTTCCGGCCAGGTGACGTAGCGCTGGGCCTGGTAGACGCGCAGCGCCACACGCACGGGATAGAGCAGCTTCGCTGTCATAGGGTTACGCCTTCCCCCGAAAGTTGAGGGCGCTCTCCAGCAGGTTCCAGGCCCACTCGAACGCGCCGCTGTCGTTGTGCGCCACGATGCGCCGGGCGTACCAGTTGGCGAGGCTCTTCTCGAGGAGTGGGTTCACCGTCCAGAGCACATGGCCCAGGTACTCCTCCATGGGGAAGCGCACCGGGAGCGGATCGTTGCGATCGTCCGCGGTGTACAGACACAGGGCGCCGCCGACACAGTAACAGGTGTCGCTCCAGGCGTTCGGGTTCGTCGTCGGGTTGGGATAGGCCGCGCGAATCTCGGCCATGGTGAAGACAAGAGGGGGCATGGCACGACTCCTTGAGGGGAGCGGAGGCTCCCCCGGTGCATGGTTAGTGACTGACGCGGATGCTGGCCAGGTCGAGGGCGGCCCAGCCTTCCTCAAAGCGGCTGGCATCGTTATGCTCGATGATCGAGCAGGCGAACTCGTACGCCTCGCGGTCGGACAGCGCCGGGTTGTAGGTCTGGAGTGTGTTGGCAAGGATGGCCTCCTCGGGGAAGCGCTCGCAGTTGGGGTACGAGGTGATCGGGTTGCCCTTCTCGAACATGAGGCAGGCGCCGCCGATACAGTACGTGCCTGCTTCGGCCCGGCTCTCTTCGACCGGGTGCGGGTAGTGGTGTCGGATGTCGTCAGCAAGGGACATGGGCAGACTCCTCTAGTAGCGGGTGGGATCACGGACGATCGTCCGTTGGCTTTCTGTGCGGGCCGCCTCCTGGCACTCGCGCCAGACGCTGTCGCGCATGCGGGGAAGGAAGCCGAACTTGTGGACGTGGCGCGTCCACCAGGCCGCCTCGTCCCACTCGCTCTCGAGGGTCATGCCACGCACGTAGGCGAGTGAGTCGTGCATGGTCCATCCCAGCCGGTACTCGGCCTGGCGTGCGTCGACAAAGGCCAGGCGCGCGCGGCAGTCGCTCAGATTGGCCGCCATGGCAGCGGGACTGACGAGCAGACAGACGAGGGTGGCAGTCATGATGCGTCGGTACATAGCGATGCTCCATTTGCATGAGATGCAAGTCGAGGGCGATGTGGCCCGGTTCACCCCGGGCCACGTGGCAGGCACTACTTGCCCGTGTAGCGTGAGGGCTTCGGGAAGAACGCGTGCAGCAGGCGTTTCATGAAGCTCTCATCATGATCCACCTCGGTCTTCATCAGGCGCTCCAGGGTGGCGAGCACGGTGGGCAGGCGCTCGAGCACCTCGCCGTCCTGGTGGCCACGCATGGTGTACATCAGCTCGAAGTTTTCGACCTTCACTTTGATGTTGAGGGACGCGCCGGCCTCGGGCAGGAACGGCCCGAGGTCTTCCTTGAGGATCACCGGCGCGGGCTCGTACTCGGTGGTGGCGAGCACCAGCGGGGGCAGCTCGGGGAGCGTCTCACCGGCAGGTTCGGACGTCTCTGCGGTGGGGTGAAAGCCGTTCAGGACGTGCGTGATGGTCGAGCCAAGAGTCGTCAACATGGTCGGTTCCTCCGGTTCCTCGGTGTAAGGGCTGTCGTCGTCGTCACAGGGTTCGTCGTCCAGGTGATCGGTGTCCCGCGCGATGCGGGTGTCTTCGTCGTCCGTGCGGGTCACGAGCTCCGCCAGCGCGGGGGCCGCGGCCTGGCAGGTCGGGCAGGCGATCACGAACGGATCGGGGCAGACGCGCTGCCAGCACACGACCTCGAGCTCGCGGTGTCCGTCACAGTCCCAGCGGTGGGGATGGGGCACGCGCAGCTCGGCGAGCTCCTTCAGGTGTTCCTGCACCTTCTTGTGGATGACCACGGCCATGCGGTGCTTGCAGAAGCCAGCGGGGGCGCCCTTCGGGTGCTTCTTCAGGCCCTTCTCGGCGTCGGGGCAGTGGCAGGCGCCGTTGACGATGTACGTGAGCCCGGCCGTCGTGCCGCTGTCGACTTCGTACTCGCCGTTGCCGAGGGCCTTGACGCCCTCGCGCAGGACGAGCTCCCCGGCGCGGGCGATGCGCGAGCCGTAGCCCTTCTGTTTTTCCTGGTCGCGCGTGATGGCGTCGGCTACCTGGGTCTCGACGAGGGCGGCAATGAGTTGCTCTTTCAGTTTCATCTGCTAGAATCTCCATCGGTTGTGTTGAGCGAAGCGCCGGGTGCTGCGAACATCCGGCGTGCTGTGGCTAACGGGCGGTGTGAGTCTGCTGGGTCTTGCATACGGGACACAGGCGGCTCGCGCCGCCTTGTTTTTTGAGGGCGCGCTCGCGCTGACGATCTCCTTTCCAGGTGCGCGCGAGCTGCCAGGTAATGCCGGCCTGGCGCACGACTTGCGTGAGCCGGGCTCCCTGCCCGGCCGCATGCTGGGCGAGGCGGGCATCCAGGTCCTTGGCGATGCCAAGGTAGTGCCTGGCGTGTTTGTACGGGGCGTCAAAGTGCAGTAAATACACGGTCATGGCGTTTTCCTAAACGTGAAGGATGGTTTCGTGTGGGTGCCTGGGTCGCACGCGGCGCCCAGATCTGAGAGATGGCCGAGGAGCCAGCCGGGCGGAGCGCGCCCGGCGGGGCGCGGCGGTGGCCCGGCGCCCGTCCCCTCCCGGGGGTGGCCTCCGGATCCGGCGCGTGCGCGGCGCCGTGGTGGTCGCGGCCCGGTCTGGTGCGCGGCCGTGGTGCGTCGGGGGACAGACGTTGCCGCTGCCGCAGGCTAGCGCGTCCGGTCCTGGGTCACGAGTTCCGACCGGATCTGCATGAGGAGACGGCCCAGGTGGTTCTCCCCCTGGCCCTGGCACACGCCCCAGAAGCGGTCATGCCAATAATTGCCTTCAATCAGCTCGACCTCCCCGGTGGAGAGCAGGGCCTTGGTCATCGTGGGATACGTGGTGAACTTCTCACGCACCAGATGGCGCATGATGTCCACTTTGATGCCATCCCACCCGGGCCGCAGCCTGACGCGGCGGCCAAGGCGTTTGGCGGCGCCGGGCGAGGGGGCCAGGCGTATCTGCTCGCGTGCCGCCAGGTCGAGGGTCTTGGCCGCCTGGAAGGCATGCTCCACAGTCGGATAGCGCACGCTGCGGTAGACGACGGGCGTGGCGTGAAAGTTACTGAGGAAGGCCCACTCGCCCGTAAACGAGGTAATGGGCTCGGTGGCGATACAGGTCATACGGAGACTCCTTCTGGGCACAGGGTTGGAGGAGGGGCGCGCACGCACGCCCCCAGACAGGACTCCTACGCGGCGCGCACGGCGCAGGCACCGAGGGCCGCCAGGGTCTGCGCGCTGGCGGCCAGATCACGCTGGCGTTTCGCGGCCTGCGCGCGGCGGGCTTTCCGGGTGGGTGCCTGGGCGGGCGTGGCGCTCGCCGCACGCTGCGTCTCCTGCCACTCGGCGTGTGCGGCCTGGGCAAGCTGGGCGGCGCCTGCCTCAGCGACACGGCCAAGGGTGGACGCGTCGTGGTTGGCGTAGACACAGGGATCGATCCAGCCCTGGCGCACGCCCCACGCCCAGGCGTTCATGATGACGTGGCCGTGGCAGAGTTTCGGGGCACAGGAACAGACGAGCACGCTATCGGCCTTGAGGCTGCGGAGGGCCTCGATCACGTGCGCCTGGCCTTCCTGGATCTGCGTCCACAGCCAGCGGCGGTACTGGCGCAGGACCACCGCCCGCTCCTTGGGGCTGTCGCCGCGCCAGGGGAACGGATTGGCCAGCGGGGACGCCGGGCGGTTCTGGGTCGCGCGGCCGATATAGACGGTACGGGACGAGGGACGGGTCTCTTGCATATGGGCAACGTACATGGTGGAGGTGCTCCCTGGTAGCGGGTTGCGAGGATTGCAGGCCCGGGGCCTCGCCCTCCATGGGCGAGACCCGGACACACACGGACACACGAATAGGACAGAACGTACGACACGGGATCCGAAAATTTTTTTGTGATCTGGCGCACACCGTCAGCGTCCGGTGTGCGCCAGGCATCCTGGTTTCTCCTTCCATACGGGTTGCGCTGGGACATGGGGCACAGGGGAAAGATCGTTGGGTCTGAAGGGAGACAAAGATTGATAGGGCGGTATGAACCGGAGTGACATGCAGGATATTGCCTCATACTAGCAGAGTTTTTGATGGTCTAAAATTGCCCTTGCTCTGGTAGCGTGCGAGCAGTGCTCAAGCTTGGCAAGTGCACTGCATGTTCTCTCGGTCGTGCGCTCTGGTAGCAGGGGAGTAGGCGGCTGTCCTGGCAAGTCAGCGCATGGGGCGTCAAGTGGAGCAGTGGGTCTGGTACTTGCATGCAGTGACTACCTTGGCGGGACATGAAGTCCAGGCCGTCTCGTCCTATGCTTTCCCATACTGCGGTCTACTGCCGAGGCTGGCAGTACCACAACGGGGCTCGTCACCCCGTACTATGCGCTGGCTCTCCAGGCAATTGATACCTTCAGCTAGCACTGTCTCCCGACAGGACTTGGGCCTACACTGGTATCCAGAGAGCTATAAGAAAGAGCGGGTGGGGGAGATTGCCCCCGCGTGCCAGGTGTCCAGCCCGGCTGCGCAACCACAACATATTGAACTATATTAATTGTACAACTAATCACGGTATAAAACATCTTTTTATATGTTTCTAACCTCTATAAGTGGTTGTATTTATATATGTTACGGCTATTACGACATACCTTAGCAGGCTATCATCCATTAGGAACTATTATAATAATTTCTTTGCTGATAGGTCGCTCTGGCATGGCCCTTGCAATCCCCCCACCCTGATAGTCCTCCGAAGATCCCCAAACGGTGGTAGGGGCTGTGACTGTCTTGGATGCCATCATGGAGGGCGTCTGCCGTGTTGCCCCCCTCCGATACGCTGATCCCCGCGCCATGATGGCGCTACGCGGCGACACGCTGCGCGGCACCCACGCTGCACTGGGGACCCCCCCTGCGCAGGCTCGTGAGGGATGGCGCGGCGCGTCGTGCAGGGGGCACGACCCCTGCGCTCCCCAGCCATAGAAGCCCCTGGGCGGGACGCGAGAAGGGGCGCTACCTTCGTCCTAGTGGGGCTTGAGGGGGGCTGTTGCCATCCCCTCATCTCCCCACTGCCTCCCTGCTGATGTTCGAGCGTAGCGAGTCGTGTTCCTTCCTCTCAGTGGGGTGCATGGCCGTCCTCGGCCACAGGGGGGCGGATGCCACCCCCTCTCTCCCCAGCGCCCTACGCCTACGCCGCCCTCCCCCGACGTGAGCCTGCGAACGCGACTACCACGCGACCAGGCCAGACTCTGAAGGCCGCATAGGCCGCTACCTCAGCCCCGCAGGGTGGGTCTGGGGGCGCCAGCCAGCCCAGGCTGCCTCCAGTACAATAATCACGCGACGGCCGCCCGCTCGCACCGAGCCCCGCGGCCTGCCTCGTGTGGGTGAATGCGCAGCAGAGGGGGCAGACGTCCCGGCTGCCATCCCTCCTCCTCACTCCCCTCTGAAGCCGCCACTGACTCCCCTCCCGTCGCCAACGAGCGACACCACTGACGCGCGACGGCGCTACCTTCCACTCCCCCTCCCAGCGAGGACGACCTCCGTCCTTGTGACCACGCCACGCCGCACGACTGACGCCGCCATCATCCGAGTCCCAGCGTCCACACCACGCCGCCACAGACGCACGCCGCATCTTCAAGTACGCCCCCCACGCCACAACACACGCCAGACACCTCGACGCACGCCGTACACCCAGACACACGCCAGACACACGCCAGTGACACACGCCAGTGACACACGCCAGTGACACACGCCAGTGACACACACCGCCCACGCATACGCATACATCCGCTGTGCACTGCACACGGCGATCATCCCCACACCACCACTGCACGGGACGCAGATGGCACGGTTCTTGTATACGATGGGGCTTGATGTCCTATGCGTGCACGACACGCAAGTGAGGCTGTAAGTGGCTGTAAAAGCAATGGGTTATGGCCGATTCCCCCAACCACCCGGAGCATTAACGGTTAAAGGTAGACGGTTCCACAAGTGGTTGAAAACGTTACAAGAGGGAAGGGCCTTCTGGTGTATCACAGTGCACGGGAGGTTTCCGCAGCTTTGCAACGAATTTAAGGTTCTAGGACGCTCCCTATCTGGCCTATGGTTGCACAGGCGCGGGCGGGAGGGGTATGCTGCGGGGGTGCGGGCGCGACTCTGTGCGTGGGGGGCGACGGATGACGGACATCTACCAGACGGATCTCACGGCGGGGGCGCCGGACTGGCCGGTGGGGAAGAAGTGGCACTGGCATGAGCAGGTGCTCTATACGTTTCCCGCGCAGTGGTGGGAGCTGGCGCAGCTCGGGCTCTCCAGCACCCAGTACCGCGTGCTGCTCGCGCTGCTGGCCTGCTGCGATTGGGGCAATCGGTGTCGCGCCACGTGCGCCTATCTCGGGCGCCGGATCGGGCTGCACCGCAGTACCGTCTCGCGCATCCTCCGCACCTTAGTGGCCCGCCAGCTCTGCTACATCGAGAGCGCCCCCGGCCAGCGCGATCACGTCGTCGTGCTCTCCCCCGCGCTCGCCTGGAAAGGCCGACCCTGGCATCTGTCCTACGCCCGGGACGCCTTCCTCGCGGCCTGGCGTCTCCGGGCCCTGGCGTCTGCCAGCGCCACCAGCAGCCAGGCCACCGACGCCCTGGCGTCCCACCCCCGCGTCCGCGTGGGGTCCGAGCCACCCCCCACCCGGTCGAGGATTGGGGGGGCCGCCCCATTTCTCCCCCACCCCCCCTTCGAGGAAGTGGGTCCTCTCTGACTCCCCGGTCCCCCTGCCACAAGTGGGTTCACTCGGTCTGCTAGTGTGTGCTATACTCACCGCCGTGCCTCTGCGGCGTCCGGTGTAAAGGAGATACCCGATTTGTAAGAGGCGCTGGGAGGATGCGAGAGGGCCGTGGCAAACGAGGCGCCGTGGTCTACGAGCTTCCCGGGCAGCGTCAGCGTGCCGAGGGCACAAAGGAGTGGCCCATGGTCAATGAGGGGCCGTGTGCCGCCAGCTTCCCGCACCCCAGGTGTCAGCGGACAGCGGGCCGTCGAAACAGCGCGTCCCGAAACCATGAGCCCGTACCGCTGGTGGCGAGCGTGCCGTGAACGAGGCGCGTCTCTGGAGCCCGGATGGACAGAGCTCGCCGTCGATCATGCGGCCGTTGTGGGTGAGTTCCCCGTGGAAACCGCGCCGTACCAAACGAGCCCGCCGTCTAGGTCGCGCGTCCGGGTGTCATGAGCGGCCTGGTGGAGAGGAGGCCCTGGCGTGGTCAGCGCTTCGGAGCGAGGGAGGCCCGAGCTCTGAGAGGTCCCCGTTGTCAGAGAGGCGTGCCGTTCCCGCAGTGCTCGCCGGAGCAGGAGAGCTCGACAAGGAAGAGCTTGCCGATGAATAGGAGAGTCCGGCTCATACGAGCCCCCCGAATCCAGAGAGGTCGCAGTGGTGGAGGGTCCCGAACGCCAAGAGTCCGTCATTGAAGAGCCCCCCGAATCCAGGGAGGCCTGGCAGGCCGAAGTCCTCCTGCTGCTGCGCGTCCTCGTCGCTGGACAGAAAGAGCTCACCGAGGCACTCGTGCGTCTGGCCGGGCGATCGCAGCTTCCCGATTCCCAGCAGCCCGCGGCCGCATCCAAAGAGCTTCCCGGCGAGGAAGAGCCGCTCGGGACGTGGATTCTCACCGATCAGCGCGTGCACGGGCTCGAGGCGGCGATTGAACAGGAACAACGGGTCAGAGGACAGGCGTATGGCGGGTAGGCAGCAGTACCAGCACGGCGGCATCAGTCAGCACGACCGCACGGCGTTTGCCCAGGCGGTGCTGGAGGTGCTGGAGGCCCACGGCGATGTGGCCAGTGAGCTGACCTGGCAGCGGCTCTCCAAGGTGATTGCGGAATACTGGCTGGTGTTCCAGACCGACCAGAGCCCGCTGAGTACCTGGAACATGCTGACCCGGTGCGCGGAAACGGTCCTCCGGATTCGCGCCTTTGGGGCCGGGCGTGGCGCCGGCAGTGGCGCCGATGCCCTCGAGGAGTTCCGCAGTTTTATGGGGGAGGTGCTCGGCGAGCGGCCCGGCAAGACCGAGCTCCCAGATTGACATCCTCACCGGCGTGAACGCCGATGATTCCAGACTCTCGTGGAGGTGTATCACGCATGACCACCTGCTTCACGGCTGGGGTTCCTATTCGGTCTGGGCACCTCGCGTGCTCCATGCATGCACGGGACTGTCCAAGGGCTTGCGACCTGCAAGGCTCTTTAGAGTACGGAGTAGCCCCCCCGCACCTGGAGACGGCCAACATGACAACGCATGTTCGCAGATTGAGTCTCAAGACAAGTGTACCTAGTATTTTGTGACCTGAGCAAGTTTTTATGCGGCACTGCCGCACAGGGAATTGCCCCTCGTTGGGGACAACGTTCTTATATCTCCGCCCTGAAGGACGGAGCTTTACGAACGCTGCGGTAAGCAGAGGCGCCGACTCAACAGAGCTGCCCGAAAGACCGTAGCGCCGTCCCCACAGCGTTGCCCGAAAGACCGCAGTGCCGGGGTAAAGGAGCTGCCCGAAAGACCGTAGCGCCGAGTGCCGTGAGATCGCCGTAGGGGGAAGCGCCGGCACATCGAAGCCCCCCATCACCAAGGAGCGCCGGAGGTGAAGAGCCCCCCGCATAAGAAGAGCGCCGGAGAAGCTGAGCCCCCCGTGAACGAGGAGCGCCGCTTCTCCGGCGCCCCCCGAAGAGATCGAGCGCCGCGCCAGACACGAAGAGCCCCCCGTGAGCGAAGAGCGCCACCCGACTTGACGAGGCGCCGCGCCGCCCGTATAACTCCCGCATGACTTGAGACCCTGGACTCCCAAGCCCAGGGTCTCCTATGCCTGCTGCCCAGACCTACCGCCGTCTCATGGAACGCCTGCCGATCCGCACCCCCGACTTGCGGATCGTCCCCCTCCAGTTCAACGCCGCCCAGGAACGCCTCTTTGATGTGATCGCCGACGATCTCGAAGCCTCCGCCCCGATCAGAGTCATCATTCTCAAACCACGCCGCACCGGTATGAGCACGTTCTGCGAAGCGCTCTTGACCGCGGCCTGCATCCTGAACCCCCAGGTCCGCGCCAAAGTCGTGGCGCATGAGAGTATCGCCACGCAGAATATCTGGGAAATGAGCGAGCTGTTCGTGAATCAGAGCCCGCTGCGGGCCATCGGCGAGGTGAAGGGCCACCGCATCAACTTTGGCACCTCTCGGCTCGATCTGGCCACTGCAGGATCCCCCAACGCCGCGCGGGGCTCGGACCTCACCGTGTGCCACCTCTCGGAAGTCTCCGCCTGGAAAGATCCCGAGGCCATGTTGGCGACCTTACAATGTTTGCCCCGCGAGTATGGCCACTTCAGTATCGCCCTGATTGAATCGACGGCCCGTGGCATGACCGGGCAGGGCGAGCTGTTCTACCAGCACTGGCTCAGGGCCCAGGCCGGCAAGAGCCCGTTCACGCCGTTTTTTTTCGGCTGGCTCGACTTCCCGCAATACTCCGACCCGCCCTATGACGTTCCGCTCGAGGACCTGGACGCCGATGAGACGGCGCTCTACGCCGAGATGGGTGCGACGTGGGGACAACTGCGCTGGCGCCGGCGTATTCTGGCGGCAGACTGTGAGGACGATCCGGAGCTCTTTGCCCAGGAGTACCCGGCCACGCCCGATGAGGCGTTCATCCAGTCCGGGCTGCCGTTCTTTTCCCGGGCGCAGCTCCTCTGGCTCGATCAGGACATGGAACAGGGCTCGGTCGGCCGGCTGGAGGAGCGCGGCGGCCGCCTCCGCTTCGTCGAAGACCGCGGCGGCTGGCTCACCATGTGGCGCCGGCCGCGTGACGGACATCAGTATGTGATCGGCGCCGATAGCTCCATGGGCCTGGAAGCCAGTGGCACGGCGGGCAGTCACTCCAGGTCTGCCGCCGAGGTGCTCGACATGGAGAGCCTCGAGCAAGTCGCCGAGTACGACGCGTCCAGTGCGCCGCACGTCTTCGCCAGACACCTCGCCATGCTGGGCCGCTTCTACAAAGAGGCGCTGCTCTGTCCCGAGGTGCAAAGTAGCGGCGGCGGCGGCGGCCGCGAGCTGCTCGTCTACCTCCGCGAGACGCACAACTACTTCCACCTGCACATCTGGAAGCAGCCCGATAGGATCAGGCAGATCCAGGGCAACCTCTACGGCTACGAAACGAACGCGCGCACGCGGCCACGGATGATCGCCCGCTTGCGCGAGCACATGATGGAGCGCAGCTGTACACTGCACTCCCGGGCGCTCCTGTCGCAGATCCGCAACTTTGGCGAGAACGACTCCGGACGCCTGGAAGCCCTCGCCGGGCATGACGATTTATTATTTGCATTAATGCTGGCCATGATTAGCCGCAGCGAAAATTATGTGGCGCTCACCCTGCCCGGCACGCAGAAGGACCCGGTGTATGGCGACGTGCGGCTCACGCAGCTCGGGCTGGCAAACTGGCCGGATGTCGACGATCTCTACGCGCGGCATCAAGAGATTCTCGCCGCCGAGCAGATGAAGACCCAGGCGGTGGACTTCCTCCGGGCTTGACGGGTGCACGGCACAGCGTCTACCCTCTAGGGGCAGGCGCCAGATGAGGAGAGATCCCCGTTGCTGCCCCGCGCCGTCCAGTCAGCGATACCCGGATGGAGACAGCGCCGCCCTCATGAGTTCGCCGTAAGAAGGAACCGCGATGACCTGCTGGGAGGGACATATGCCATACATGAACGAGGACCAACTGCGCCAGGCCACGCGGGCCTACTTCCGGGCCGCGATGGACCGCGCCTGGCAGGAGGCCTGGAGGACGCCGCTCAATCACGGAACGACCAGCCAGGCGACTGGCCCGGCATGGGCGGCGACCGAGCCAACTGAGCCCCCCGCCTCGAAGGAGTCCAGGCGGACGTCGCTGCCCAGGGCGAGCGCCAGCGACAAGGCTGGCGCGATTGACGTGGCATTTGTGCGGGTGCGCTGATTTCCTGGAGCTCCCCGCTTCCACAGAGCGCTGAAACGGACGGGAGCGCCGAGGGCGCGTGCAGCGCTGGAGCGCAAGAGCCGTCCGAACTCTCAGAGCGCCGGCTTGGTGCAGCCCCCCGGATGGATTGAGCGCTCATGTTCCAGGAGCCCCCCGAAGATGCAGAGGCGCCGAGGGCGTGGAGAGACCCATGAGAACGGAGCCCCGCATACGCAGAGCTCCCCAAGGAGCAGGAGTATGGCCACAGTCGTTTGCCCGGCCTGTCAGGAACACCAGCGGGGACGCGTCGAGATGACGCCCACCGGCGAAACGCCGACCGCCTGGCTGTTCAGATGTCGCGTGTGCGATGGACGCCGCGCGGTCACGAAGAACCACATCGGTGGCACCCTCGGTGCAGGAGATAGACGCGATGACGGTAGTAAGAACGCCATCGGGCGCGGCTTTGGCGGCGGCCCGCGCTACCGACCCGTTACCTAGAGACGCGAAGACCGGACGCCTGCTCCCGCGCGGGTCCGCCGCTCTGGAGCCTCCCGTGATTGCAGAGACCGAGGAACAGGATCCCTCCGATGAGGCAGCAGTCGCACTCCTCGCGCTCCCCGAACCATCAGAGCTGCTGGCGCCCGGCCACCCCGAGCTCCCCGTTGAAGAAGAGGCCGATCAGGAAGAGCTCACCGAGCTGGAACAGCGCGCGCTGGGGCAGCAACGGGCCGCCCTGGTACGCGTCAAGGCCCTCCTCGAGGAGGCCTTGCGCTTAGGCGTTGACTATAAGCTCATCGAGAAACATCCGGACGGCACGCTGGTGCTGGCCGGCCAAAGCCACACCAACCGGCGCGAGTCCTCCGACTGTGCCTGCCCCGCGTGCTTTCCCTGGGCGCAGCAGCACTGGTGGTGTGTGGTCTGTAGCAGTGGCCCGCATGACTGGCAGATGGTCAAACCGCAATATGAGCGGCAGACACTCAAACCAGGCGGGATTGAGGGAGCGCGGCAAGCGGCCTGTAGCGCGCAGTGCGCCCGCGACTTCCTGAGTAGTTTGGGGCGGCAACCGTCTGGCGCGCCCATCGGCCGCGGCATCGATCCGACGCTCGGGCTGCCAGGATAGCGGCGCTCCCCGCCTCTCTTACGCACTTGCCGCGCAAAGCGTGCGCCGCTACGCTGGAGCTCCCCGAAGAAATTGCGCGCCGTGCTCACGCTCCGCTCCGGAACAGCGCCGTTACCTACTGAGCCCCCCGTCTTGGAGGAGCGTGCGCCGTTCAGTTAGAGCTCCCCGCAAGATAGGAGCGCGCGTCTCGCTCGCGCGCGCGCTTCTCACTTTTTTGTCGGACTGCCTGCAGTTTTGTCTTTGACACCCTCGTTCGTTCTCTTCCATACTCCTGCACAATGTATTCCTCACGAAACACCTTGGGTATGTCGAGGCCCTGGACCGCCGTGACACCATACCGCGTGGGTATGGCGCCACATTGGGTAAAGGTCCCAGGATGCACGGCAGCCCACTTTCTCTAGTCCAGCCAGGGTCTCCTAGAGACGCGTGTGCGCCGGTGGGCTGCCTGCATCCTGTGTGCAGGAGGGCCGCCAGTGGCTAAGACTCCCTTCGGCAAGTCCAAAGCGCCTCCGTTTGGGAAAGAGAAAGACACCGCCGAGACCGGCGAGGCCTCCGCCCCCGAGAGTAAGTTCCGGGCGGGCAAGCGTGGCGCTGCGTCCACGCGCAACCGTAAGACCAGCAGGCGCTAGGGATGGGCAAACGCTTAGGGCATGTAGAATTCCCGCTTCTTGGGACGGCTCGAGTTGCAGACGAGATGCACCAGTCGCACGTTTGCCGGGAGATTCTCGCCACCAAGGCTACGCGGAATGATGTGATCCAGGGACATCGTATCCCAGGTCAAACGCTTCGCACACTCGCCACAGTCCCACCCGTCACGCTCAAGCAACAGGATGAACAGCAGCTCTCGATACGCCTTACGCGTGTCATAGCGCCCTCCTGTTCTGAGGGTACGAGGACGGAGACCCAGCGCAACCTCTTCACGGTATTTCTTCAGCCAGGCACCAGCCTTCTCTTTGGTACGAGCACGGAATTCTGGGTCAGTGACATAGCGTGTGCGGCGAGAGATTTGCTGACGCATCAGGCTCGCCTGGTAGCGCTCTTCTTTGAGCACTTGCTGTTCGGGAGTCGTAAAGCGGGCGTAGTAGCAGGGACCAGAGCAGTACTTGCGATCATCCGTTCCTTGAAAAGACGTACCACAGACGGGACAGGTGATGGTGTCCATCGCAACCTCCGAGTGAGTTGCTCCGAGTATGGGGATGCGCGGCAACCTGCTCGGAAACAGGCTTTTCGGGCTGCAGACCCTAGCCGCACACGACTTCCCATTCTAGCACGGACAGGGATGGGGGTCTATGGCTGAGACGACTATCAGGAAAAAAGGGCGGAAGCCAGTTACGTTCTCTGAGGGTGGTTTGCATAGGTCTACGAATACACCTGCAGGGGAGAAGATTCCGGAGTCCAAGGTGCGAGCAGCAGCGGCTGGGCGCTATGGGCCAAAAGCAAAGAAACAGGCAACGTTCGCACAAGGCATGCTGCGCAAGGGGCGGAGGACTGCCGCCCGCAACCGGAGGCGCCGCTAATGGCCGAGCCCGACTGGAGAGCCCTCTACGCGCAGCTCATGGACGCCGTAGGCACGTCTGGCGGCCAGTACGAGGGGGCGCCGTACAGCTCGAAGGATCCGCAGCGGCCACGCATGATGGAAGGCCAGGTGGATCCGGACGTCGGCTGGCTCGATCCGGTGGACCTGCTGGCCGGGACGCTTGGCGGTGGACTGCAGCATGCCCTCACGCCGGCCTATCGTCGCAGTGTACCGAGTTCCATGGTGCGTCTCTATCGTGGGGAGACGACGAAGCCACCTGCCGCCAGGCCTGAGTGGATCACCCAGGCGCCAGCGTATCAGGAGATGCGGCAAGCCGCTGGGCGCTGGTGGACCAATGAACCAGGCATTGCGGATTGGTATGTCCGTGAGTCGTTGCCGGATGCCCGCCTGGTCTGGCAAGACGTGCCCACAGCGATCGCGCGCCAGAGTCACCTTCCCCAGCAAGCAACGAAGGTGCAGCAATTTTCCCTCGACCCGCAGCATGAATGGTTCTTACCCCCGGCCTACGCGGGGAAAGGCCGCCCCATGCCGACTGGCCCCGGCGCACAACGCCGTCGCCCGCAGCCCGCAGCGTCCCTTGATCGGACCATTGCGACATTGCAAGCCTTGCTGGCGCGCCTCCAGGGTGGAGGAACGCCGTAATGGCCGAGACCAATGGCACCCTCATCGCCCACCCACGGACCAACGAGCAGGGGCAACGGCCTGGGGAACAGATCATCTGTAATTGGGTCTCCGGGCTCCTCACCGACGCCAAGCAGGCCCGCAATCGCCTCCTCAAAGACAGTGACTGGTCCGAGTGGCTCCAGACCTATTGGGGCACCTACTGGCCCGAGTCGCTCCCCAGCTACAAAGCCCCCATCAACATCAACGAAACGAAGCTCCTCATCTTGAACGAGCTCTCCGACCTCACCGACTCGGCCCCCCAGATCTACGTCACCGGCGATCCCAAAACCGGCGCCCGCGATGCCGGGGTGGAAAAAGCCATGCAAGCCTACTGGCGCGCGGCGTTTGTCGACATGACGCTGCTCGAGGCCTACGCCGACGCGGCGATCTGGCCGTGCGGCTTCTTGGAAGTGGTCTGGCAGCCGTGGCGCTTGCAAGGCCAGGGCGAGATTGTCATTCGCGCCCGGCACCCGCAGAGCGTCTATCCCGATCCCCGCGCCACGTCCGATGAGGACTGGCGCTACGTCATCTGGGAAGACGTCATGGATGTCGTCGAGGTGCGCCAGCAGTGGCCCGATACCGGCCGGCGCGTGCTCCCGGATGCTGCCACGCATGGCAGCACGCAGCACGGCCTCTCCGGGGGCGATCCGTTCGGCGTGACGCGCGGCGAGGGGCTCACCTCGCCGCTCTATCCCTACGGCGGCCCGGTCCCCACAGGCGGCGCCGAGACCGGGGTGCGGGTCTATACCTGCTACACCCGAGACTTGCAGCTCGAGCACAAGGTCGAAGAGTACGAGGACCTCGACGGCACAAAGAAGTTGCGCCAGGTGGCGCGCTACAAGTACCCCCAGGGCCGCTTGATTCAGTGTACGCAGTCCGTCGTGCTCTATGACGACATTAGCCCCTATTGGGGGGAGTCGTTTCCCCTCATTCAAGTCAAGCTGCAACCGAGCATTCACGGCTTCTGGCCACGCCAGAGCCTGGTCTCTGAAGTGCAGGAGCTGCAGCGGGGCAGTGACAAGAACGAGTCGCTGGTGCTGGAAAACGCCCTCCGTATGAACAAGGGCATCTGGCTCGCTGATAGTTCAAGCGGCATTAATCCTAAGACATTCGCTGACGTGCCGGGCCAGGTAGTGCTGAAGCGCCAGGGGACGGAAGTGCGCGCACTCTATCCGCAGCCCATGCCACCGGAAATGATCACCCACGGCGAGCGGCTACGCGCCAAGATGCGCGAGGTGCTGGGGTTTCAACCCTCCCGCCAGGGCCAGCAGGGGCAGGGCAACGTCAGTGCCGAGCTCACCGAGACGGAGATTTCCCAGAGCATGGGCCTGACACGCTTGCGCTCACGCCTGCTGCTGCGCTCAGTGACACGCCTGGTGCAAATGCTGTTCTCGCGCATGGCGCAGTTTTACACCACCGAGCGGTTCCTGCCGTTCGTCGAGGACGAAGTGTGGAAGCCGATCACCTGGACGCCGCTGATGGAGTGGGAACGGTACGCCGTGCATGTGGACCCGAACTCGTTTCAAGTCCAATCAAAAACAATGTTAAAGAGACTCTATCTTGCTTTAGCGAAGATGAACCGAGTGCCCAACGAAGACTTGCTACGGATGCTGGAAATCCCCGGCTACAAGGAGATCGCGCAGCGTCAGCAGCAAGAGATGGCGCTGGCAGCGGCGGCCAAGGGGAAGAGCCAGGGAGGGAGAAGGTGAGTGACCTGCCTACTTTAATCGCCGCCTTGCTCGACACCGGCCTGCCCTCGGGGAGCTCGGTGACACTGCGGGTGTGCATTGGCGACCGCAGCCAGCCGTGTGCCCAGCCGGATCTCCGCAAGCCCATCGATCCTATGGCCATGCTGTCTGGCTTACTGCCGTTCCTGCAGGGCAGCACCGACGATGACGCAATTCCCCCACACGAGGAAGGAGGGATGGCCCATGAGCCAGGAGACCGGCATCAGCCAGATCAGTCACGACGGGGACAGTTTCCGGGTGCAGGGAGTCCACGAAGGCCGCAGGAGCGATTTCCGGGTGGCGACGGCGGACGTCCAGGCGCTCGAGAAAGCGGGGGGGAAGCAGGCCGTGATGGACTTCTTCCACCGTTCGCTCGGCGCGGCGCGGGAAGACCAACGCCATGAGGGTACGCCCTGAGTGGCTGCTGCTGGCGCTGTGCCTGGGCGGGTGCACCAGCCCGCTGATTGATCAGCTCAACGCCCGCCAGGTGGCAAGCTGTGTCTGGTGGCGTGGGCCCCTGGGCTATCAGCATGGCGTCACGGCAACTGGTGGCGTGGAGATGCAGACCTGCCTGGCGGTGCCCTGCCAGATGGTGCGCTAGGCCCAGGAAGGGAGGTGAGGAGGATGCGCGAAGACCGCTTCCGTCGTGATCGCCGGGTGCGTACACCCCGGGATACCGGCACGAAGAGTCGGAGTAAAGGCCGACGCTAACCCAGGAGGTGCTTATGGCTGAAGCAGGACGTGGCAGCAGTGGCCGTGTGACGATCGCCTCGCCGCTCTATAGCGAGGGCGTGCACCACGCGGAAGTGACCAGTCCCATGTGGGGGAACGATCCGCCCGATCCGCTGGGCTATCTTCCCACGTCGCCGAGTGGCGGACTGCAGATCAAGAGCAGCGGCTCCGGCGATGACGTGAACGACTGGAAAGACACGAGCTTTGAGGGCGACGACGGCGACGGCGTCTAGGAGGTGAGCTATGGCAACCATGCCACGACCGCCCATGCCGCCCCCGCCAGGCCCAGGAGGGCCCGGGCCTCCAGGCCCCGGTGGACCGCCTGGGGGACCGCCTGGCGGCCCGATGGGCGGTCCACTCATGCAACAAGCCCTGGCTGGTCTGGCCGGGGGCATGCCAGGCGGCGATCCCGCCGCGGCGCTCCGTTCGCTCCAGGCAACGCCACCGCCCGACAACGTCGAAGTGGCGATTCGCAGAGCGCAGGACACCGTAGGGTACGCCATGAGTCAGATCCACCAGCGCAGCCCGGAGGTGGCCAAAGAGCTGGCCTCGGCGCTGATGAATCTCAAACAGGCCGCGCAGAAAATGCAAATGCTGCCCCGCGAAGAGGTGCCGCCACCGCCCGCGGGGTTGCCGATGGGTGGCATGATGATGGGCGGGCCCCCTCCAGGGCCCGCCCCAGGACCACCTGAGATGTAGTGGTAGTCCCATTGCCGCGTAGGGAGGGAGTCCCGGCCAGGATTGCCCCTCCCCCGCAGATGGAGCATAGCATGGCTGACGTAAGCTGGAACACCATTATCAGGAATCGTGAGGCCTATCCCGACGAGATGGTTATCGACGTGAACGGCGCCCCGATCGCCCTGGGTGATCTCCGCAATACCGCTATTCCTAAAGAAGATATGACAAGATTGACCCAGAACTGGAGTCAGCGCGACCAGGCGGCCCGGGCCCAGATCGATCAGTTGCAAGCCCAGCTTGCCCAGGCGCTCACGGCGGCAAATACCGATCACGCCGCCAACACCTACGAGGGCAGTTCGCCGTACCCGACGAATGGCGCTCCGTTGGTCGACTACGAGCGCGATCCGATCCTTGCCCCGATCTTCCAGGCCTCCAAGCTGGCCCTCGAGCGCGCCGCCAGGACCGAAGAAACCATCGCAAGACTCGAGCGCACCCTCGAGGGTATCGGCTCGCAGCTTGGGCAGTGGCCGGTCATGATGGCCTTAGACCAGATCAAACGGAACGACCCGTATAACGTGGACCCCCAGGCGCTGGTGCAGCACGCGCTGGCGTCGCGCCAGGGGCCACCCAATCTGAACGAATCCTACACCCTGCTGACGCGCGAGCAACGCGAGGCCGCCATCCGGGCCGACGCCGAGAAGGCCGCCTACGAGAAGGCCCGCATGGAGCTGGCGCGCGGCGCAGTGCCCTTTCAACCCTTCGGGCAACCCGCCACGATGCGCACGCCCGAGCCGGTCTACGCCAACCTCGACGAAGCCGAGGCCGCGGCCACGATGGATCCGGAAATGCTGGCGATCCTGATGGGCAGCGCGTAGCCCCCAGAAAGGAAGTAGAGCTATGGCAGAAGTCGGCAGCGCACTCTCGCAGCCGCCTATTACCCTGATCAATACGGCTGGGGCGCTTACACAGAAGCATTTTCAAAAGACCCTGGTGGACTCGGTGTTCAAGCCCAGTCCCTTCTTCTGGCGGCTCACGCGTCTGGGCCGCAAGTTCACGGGAGGCGCGCTGGTCTGGCCTCTGATCAACCAGGAAGAGCTGACTGGGGGGGCCTACTGGGGCGCCCAGCTCCTCTCCACCGATGTCACGGACTCCATCCAGCCAGCCGAATTGCAATGGCGCGCCTATCAGCAGCTCATTGCCATCCCGGTGCTCGATGCCGTGCTCAACCAGGGCATGCAGGCCGTCAGCAACCTGGTGCGCTCCAAAGAGGAAGTGGCCTTCGGCAGCTTGCTCCAGAAGCTGAATAGGGCGGTGCAGCGTATCGCGCCCCAGAACACCGCGATTGATCTCGACGGCGTGCCCCTGGCGCTCGCCGATACCGGCAGCTACGCCGGCGTCCCCATCCAGTCGAACGCCGTCACTGGCTTTGTCTGGCGCACCAACGGGGGCAACGGCGTCACCGTTGCGCCGGTCGGCGGCCTCACCCTCGCCAACGTCCAGACGGATTATGGCCGGGCCACCTTCGGCAACGAAGAGCCCACGCTGATCGTCACGACCCAGGCGGGCTACAACACCTATTGGGGCCTGCTCACCAACAACCAGCGCTTCATCGAGGACGAAGAAACCACGCGGGGCGGCTTCCGCAACCTGATGTTCAACCGCGCCGTGGTGCTGCACGACCAGTTCTGTCCGGCTGGCGAGGCGCAGATGTACACCGAGAAGTATGTGCGCCCCATCTTTCACCCGTTCGATCATTTTCGCATCGACCCGTTTATTCAGCCGACGAACCAGCGCGTCATCGTGTCGCATGTCTGGCTGACCATGCAAATGCAGTTCCTCAGCTTACGGCAACACGCGCGCATTACCGGGCTGACCAACGCCTAGAGGGGGTGCTTCATGGCGCAGACGCTGGGCCAGGCGGCCCGTCAGTATAGTCCGGAGTTCGATAAGATCCCGGTCGGCATGCCGAATGTGGGGGCGGCCCTGGCCAACGGCGAGTTTGAATTTGCCGATCTCACCACCGCCTCGCCGGTGGCGACCGGGGGCAACGGCGACTTTGGCTACGCCCGCAACTACTTCCGGGCCGTGGTCAATCTGAAAACGTTTGTCCCAGGCACCGCGGCCTCGGCATTCGCCATCCAGGTCGCCGATGACGCCGCCATGTCCGTCAACTTGCGGACGCTGGGCGTGCAGGTGATTCCCGCCGCAGCCGGGCAATACTGCCTTGTCCTGCAGGGGGTGTGTCCGGACGCTCCCAGACGGTACGCCGCGGTCCTGTTTATTCCGGGGGCTGGCGCCTCGGGGACCTGGGACGCCTTTCTCTCCAGTTGTCTCTAGGAGGACCCGATTATGGAGACCATACAAGTCACCTTCAGCGATGGGGGAGAGGGCCGCCTGGCGCAAGAACAGCCAGGCGGCCCCGTCGTCTGTGAAACGGCGGACGGCAGCGTGCAGACGGCGGAGGAAGCCGGCACGCTGTACCTCCTGCAAGTCATGGGCGATCCGGAGCCGCCGCAGATCCAGGGCGCCAGGGACGCAGGGTATGTGATCGAGGTGCAGTACGGCGCCGCGCTGGTACTGCCACCGCCTCCAGAACCC
>Ga0268265_10000297_pt1 | contig 55640 bp, 45 predicted proteins | sample KBSSwiS52_FD_190355 | JGI IMG/M metagenome (GOLD analysis project Ga0268265, IMG submission 190355) | Switchgrass rhizosphere microbial communities from Kellogg Biological Station, Michigan, USA - KBS Switchgrass S5-2 (SPAdes) (version 2) | ecosystem: Host-associated > Plants > Roots >... | reverse complement strand
GCGGAACGGGCTTGGCGGGCTTCCTCTCGCTGGCCAACACGCAATCGACCTGCATTAGTTCGCTCTAATTGGCTCGATCGACATCAAGGAAAGCACGAGGCCAACGAGCATTGGCGCGGTGGCCTCGTGCGCGGCTACATGGTTGCCTTGGTTGCGTTCCTCTAGCGTCTCGCCATAGCTCGTTTTTATTGCAGACTGGATCGGGAACCGACCGACATCCGGGGAGTCGAAGAAGCGTGCGGTGACTAGTCTGGTAGGTTCGTCGTACCAGCGATGTGACAGGCCAAGATCATGCGGCGACACCGAGAGCCGGACCCAACGTTCGTGAGGCCAGGAATGTTCGAGGCCGTTCGTTGCTCCGTTGCGCTCGCGCTGTGCGCCGCTCTCGTCGTAGTTCACAACGCGAATGCCAGCGGCGGACGTATTGCATACGTTGCGCGAGTGAACGACGTGAGTCACCTCTTCCTCATGGATGTCGACGAGAACGGGCACGGATCCAATCCTCGGCGCATCACACAAGATTCCGAGGCTGAAAACTATCCGTCGTGGTCGCCGGATGGCGACTTCCTGATTTATCAGCGCGATCTCGATGGCGCGGCCATTTACATCATCCGAGCCGATGGGTCGGAGCAACGTCGCTTGTCTCCCACGCCCGGCCTCGATGTCACGGCCAGCTTTTCCCCGGATGGCAGCCAAATCGTCTACGCGCGCCTCTATGGGCCCCCAGAACCCCCGAATCCACCGCAAGACGATCTACGCGTGATGAATGTCGACGGCAGCGGTGATCACGTAATCTTGCAGAACGTGCGGTTCGCGGTCGAACCGCGCTGGTCCATCGACAACAAGATCGTGTTCATGAGTTTGATGCAGGGACCTGGTCTTGATATTTACGTCATGAACGCCGACGGGTCGGCTTTGAGCCAGATCACAACCAACGGGACATCAGGACACAACAATGGCGATCCGGTATGGAATGCCAATGGCACCCGGATATCGTTCGGCTCAGACCGCGAGGGTGGGGGCAGGGTCAACGTCTTCCTCATGACTCCCGTCGGATCGGACGTTCAGCAGATCACGCATTTCGATCCGCCTTATGAGGCGGGTGATACAAATTGGTCAAGCGACAATCGGAAGATTGCGTTTGAATGGGATGTCGGTGGCGGTGGACAATCCGACCCGGATGCTTATGCAGAGGTCTGGACGATGAACCCCGACGGGAGCGGTGCAGTGAGCACCGGTATACCTTGTGCGGGCGTCGGGTGCGCACCGCGCTGGCAGCCTGAGGCCGACGAAATTTTCCGAAGTGGGTTCGACCCCTGACTGCGGGTTTCCTATATATCGGTAACGGTATCGGACCCACACTTGCGCGCAGTTCAGAACCTCGTTACAGCCTCCATGCATTTTGGTTGAACGTTCGCGGATGCTTCCAGGCGGCAATCGAAAGGAGCGGGAAGTGCCATCCGTTATTGCACAGCAGGTGGTTTCGAGGCTCACACGCGCGGCCATCTTTCTCGTGGTCACGTTGAAGCAGGAACGGCCGCATGACGACGCCGTGCGAGCACTTTGTGGCGACATGGCCTCGCTCTTGCGAGCCGTCGGATTTCGCGACCTCGAAGGAGGTTTGACGTGCGTGATGGGTTTCGGTTCGGCGGCGTGGGACCGGTTGTTCGGAAATCCGAGGCCCGCGGGCTTGCATCCCTTCAGGGAGATCAAGGGCGCGCATCACGCGGTCTCGACGCAAGGCGATCTTCTGTTTCACATCCGCGCGATGAGCCCGGATCTTTGCTTCGAGCTCGCGACGCAGATCATGTCCCGCCTCGGCGACGCCGTTGCCGCTGTGGACGAAGTCCATGGCTTCAAGTACTACGACCAGCGCGACCTTCTGGGTTTCGTCGACGGCACGGAAGATCCGTCAGACCAACGCGCGATCGATGCCGCGATCATCGGCGATGAGGATCCTGCGTTTGCCGGCGGCAGCTATTGCATCGTGCAGAAATACCTGCACGACCTCAAAGCCTGGAACGACGTTGCAGTGGAGCAGCAGGAAAAGATCATCGGGAGGAAGAAGCTCTCCGACATCGAGCTCGAAGACGCCGCCAAGCCGCCCTATGCGCACAACGTGCTGACGACGATCGAGGAAAACGGTGAGGAGCTCGCAATCGTGCGCGACAACATGCCGTTCGGCGAGGTGGGCAAGGGCGAGTTCGGGACTTACTTCATTGGTTACGCGCGGTCACCCGATCGCATCGAGCAGATGCTGACGAACATGTTCGTCGGCCGCCCGCCGGGCAATTACGACCGACTTCTGGATTTCAGTAGAGCGGTTTCCGGCTCGCTGTTTTTCGTGCCGTCGGCGACATTCCTGGACCGTTTTTCCCGCTAGGAATTGGGAATCGGTCGCTCCAGGATCGTTGACGAGAGGAGGGACTCCTCAAGATGACCAAGCGCGTTCTCCTCGTCGTGACAAAACGGGAGACGGAGTCTCGGACCCGAAGGTCATTGGCGGAAGGGGTGGGATTCGAACCCACGGACGGTTGCCCGTCGCTGGTTTTCAAGACCAGTGCAATCGACCACTCTGCCACCCTTCCGTAACGACGTTTTCGCGGCCGCGTCGGCGGCTTTGGCGTGCGCTTTGGGCGCCCGGACCGGGGGCTCGGGCCGGGGCTGGCGCCGCGAGGGCGCATGATCGCAGACTTCCCGGGGCTTGTGACGCGCTTCAACAAACCGACGTCTTGTCAGACGTGCGCGGGCGGACCACACTGGCTGGATCGGCTTTCCGAGTGGGGACGCGATGATCCGGATTGTGCTGGTCGACGATCACGAGCTGGTGCGCACAGGTTTCCGCATGATTCTGTCGCAGCAGCCCGGCATCGAGATCGTCGGGGAGGCGGCGGACGGCGAGCAGGGGCTTGCGTTGATTCGCAAGCAGCAGCCCGATGTCGCGCTCGTCGACGTGCACATGCCCGGCCTTTCCGGCATCGAGCTCACCGATCGCGTGCGCAAGAGCAAGCTCCCGACGCGCATTGTCATTCTCACCGTCGTCAACGAAGCGCCGTTTCCGCGCCGCCTGATCGAGGCGGGCGCGAGCGGCTATCTGACCAAGGCGTGCGCCGCGGACGAGCTCGTCCGCGCAGTGCGACAGGTGGCCGACGGGCGCCGCTATCTTTCTCCGGACGTGGCCGAATTGCTGGCGTTGGGCGCGCTCGACGGAAACACGACGTCGCCGTTCGATGCGTTATCGACGCGCGAGCTCGATGTCGCGCTGATGCTCGCGCAGGGTCAGGACATGCAGCACATCGCCAAGCACCTGAAGTTGAGCGCGAAGACGGTCGCGACCTACAAGTATCGCCTCTTCGACAAGCTCGGCATCGACAATCCGGTGGCGCTGGCGCACCTCGCGCATCTGCACGGGTTGCTCGACAACCGGGCGCGCGCGCTCAGTTGAGCGCGCGCGAACCGCATCACGCGGCGCTGTCGGATTTGCGCTCGGGCGAGGGCTGATCGTCCGAGTCGGCAGCGCGATGGCCGGCGTCATCGTCGCCGTGTGATTCATTCGGCGACGGCGAGGCCACCGTTTTTTCCGGCAGGGCGTGCACGTTCGGATGCGGATGCGTCGTCGGTGTTGTCTGCGGCGGCAGAGGAAGTTCGAGCGTGCGGCCTTTGTCGTGGTCCGGTGTCGACACCGTGGAAACCGGGGCCGGCGAGGAAGGCGCGGAGCTAGGTTCCTTAGGTTCCGGTTTCGCGATCGTCGGCGTCGGTGCCGGCGGCGCTGCAGCCGGTGCCGGTTTTTCCGAAACGACCGATTCGCGTGCAGGCGTCGCTGTGACGTCGGGCTGCGGCGGACGCGGAGTCGGCGTTGACGAAGGCTCCGATACCGGCGCTTTCTCGAAACTTGGCGTCGACGACGCAACGCTGGGTGTCGCTGGGACGACATTCACCGGCGCCGCGGGAGCGGGCGCACTCACACTCGGTTGCGCTTCAGGACGCGGCGGCGAAGCAGGTTGCTGCTCGCGCGCGGCGATGTCGGGTCTGACGACATCCTGCGTCGCCGGACGTTCGACGAATGGCTTCTCGACGGGCGGTTGCGAAGGCTTGGGAGCCATCGGCGCAGAGTCGTCGGACACGCGTTCGACCGGCGTCGGATTCGACGCGGCGGGTATCGGTTGCGCAACGGGAGCAGGCCGCGGCGCGGATGATTCCGCGCTCGCGGAACGCTGCGCGTTGTCGCGAAGGGCATCCTCGTCGTCGAAATCCTTCGTGACGTTCGCGCTCGGCGCCGGCGTTTCCGCCGCGCCTTCTGCACCTGCGCCCTTGCGACGGCGACGACCGCCGCGGCGACCGCGGCGGCGCGAGCGGAGCTCGTCGTTCGTGCCGATCGCTGGCGTTGTCGTTTCGGAACCTTGAGCTGCGGCGACGGGCGTCGTCGGCGGTGTCACGCGTTCGATCGGCGCGCTCGGGGTCGCAGAGCTCGTGGACGAAGGCGGCGGAGGCGTCAGTGTTGCGGCGGCGGGTGTCGGCACCTTTGCTTCCGCGGGCGGGCGCGGAGTTTGCGGCGGAGCCGTCGCAGGACGCTGCGGCTGGACGGCGGGCTGCTCGCCGCTGTCGATGCGCGCGCGTGCCGGACGCTCGTCGCGACGCGGACCGCGCTCGCGCTGCTGCTGTTTCGGGTTTTGCGAGGGCGCGCGATCGCCGCGCTCGCTGCGCTCGCCGCGTCCGTCGCGGCGATTTCCGGACTGCGGTGCACCGGACTGCGGACGCTGCGATGGCGACGCGCTGCGACTCTGCGGCGCGCCACGCGATTGTTCGCGTGCCTGCGCAGGACGCGGAGCCGGACGCTGCGTTGAAGCGGGTTTCGTTGCGGGAGCCGGTGCGTCGGCAGCGCCGCCGCGGAACCAGCCCATGAAACGCGCGATCAATCCGCCGTTTGTCGCGACCGGCGCCACTGCGCGCGGTGCCGCGGGTTGCGCTTCGGCTTCGGCCGCAGGCTCGGGGCGTGTCGGAGCGGGCGTTGCGCGGACCACGCCGGCGACTGCGGGCTGCTCGGGCTCTTCGCTCGGGCGCAACATCGTCGGCAGCGGCGTGACTTCCGCGGGGGTCGTGCGCTGGTAGCTCGGCTTGATCTCATCACCGAGCTCGGAAACGCGCAGGCGCTGGATTTCGAGGTGCGGCGTCTCGAGCTTTTCGTCGGCGACGACGATCACGGCGACGTCATGGCGTGCTTCGATTTCCGAAAGCTGCTTGCGCTTCTCGTTGAGCAGGAAGTTGGCGACCGTCGGCGGCGCCTGCACGAGCACCTGGCCCGTGTTCTCTTTCATTGCGTGCTCTTCGACCAGGCGCAGCGCGGACAGCGACAGAGATTCGACGCCGCGGATGCGTGCATGGCCGTCGCAGCGCGGGCAGACGATCTGCGTCGCTTCGCCGAGGCTCGGGCGCAGACGCTGGCGCGACATTTCCAGAAGACCAAACCGCGAGATGCGGCCGATCTGCACGCGTGCGCGATCGAGCTTGAGCGAGTCGCGGAGTTTCTCTTCGACTTCGCGCTGGTGGCGCGGCGAGTCCATGTCGATGAAGTCGATGACGATCAGGCCGCCGGCGTCGCGGATGCGCAGCTGGCGCGCGATCTCGACCGCGGCTTCGCAGTTCGTGTTGAACGCGGTCTCTTCGATGTCGCCGCCCTTGGTCGCCTTCGACGAGTTGATGTCGATCGCGGTCAAGGCTTCGGTGTGGTCGATGACGATCGAGCCGCCGGACGGCAGGCGCACCTGGCGCTCGAACGCGTTCTCGATTTGGGTTTCGATCTGGAAACGCGAGAAGAGCGGGGTGGTGTCCTTGTAGAGCTTCAACTTGCGCAGGTTGTTCGGCATCACCTGCTGCATGAACTCGCGCGCGTCGTTGTAGAGCTCTTCGTGGTCGATCAGGATCTCGCCGACGTCGCCGCGCAGGTAATCGCGGAGCGCGCGGATGATGAGCTTGGATTCCTGGTAGATCAGGAACGGCGCCGAACGCGATTCGGCGGCTTCGGAAATGGCCTTCCAGAGTTGCAGCAGGTAATCCAGATCCCACTGCAGCTCTTCGGCGTCGCGGCCCATGCCGGCGGTGCGCACGATCAGGCCCATGTCCTCGGGGAGGTTCAGGTGATCGAGCGCGTCCTTGAGATTCTGCCGGTCTTCGCCCTCGATGCGGCGCGAGACGCCGCCGGCGCGGGGATTGTTCGGCATCAGGACGAGATAGCGGCCGGCGAGGCTGATGAACGTGGTGAGGGCGGCGCCCTTGGTGCCGCGTTCTTCCTTGTCGACCTGGACGACGATGTCCTGGCCTTCCTTCAGCAACTCGCGAATGCCGGCCTTGTTGTGGTCGACGCCGGAGACGAAATATTGCCGGGAGATTTCCTTCAGCGGCAGGAAGCCGTGGCGCTCGGCGCCATAGTCGATGAAGCAGGCTTCCAGCGAGGGCTCTACGCGGGTGATGCGACCCTTGTAGATGTTGGCCTTCTTCTGTTCCTTGGAGGGGATCTCGATGTCGAGATCGTAAAGCGTCTGGCCTTCTACGATGGCCACTCGCAACTCTTCACGCTGAGTTGCGTTGATCAACATGCGTTTCATTGTCGTATTTCCTTCCGCCGGCGCTCGACTGTCGTCGCGCGCTGCGCGTTCGATCGCGCTGCGGGCTGACGGCGGCAGGAGCGCCTGCCGATTCTTCTTTCCCCGGCGCATCCGCGCGCCGGTGTTAAGGGGTTGATGTCGCGTGCCCGGAAACCCTTTACCGTCATTCCGACGGCAAGCAGTCGCCGACTCGAACCGTTACGATGGGCTTCCGGTCCTGCGCAACGCTCCGACGGAGAAATCGTGGGCGGGAGACGGGAGGACGTGACGGACGAGTGCGCTAATGACCGTTCCTCGACTCCCGCGGACGGGGCCGGGAACTGCGCAATACGCACCTGCAGCATATCAGCTCCGGATTGATTTTTTCAATGAAGACACAGACTTCGGCGGGTTTTCGCGATCTGGCCTCTGCTCCGCGCGTCGAAACGGTAGAGGTCCCCGAGGATCGGGAAGGGCAAAGGATCGACAATTTCCTGGCCGGCCGCCTCAAGGGGGTTCCCAAGAGCCTGATCTATCGGCTTTTGCGCACGGGCCAAGTCCGCGTGAACGGCAAGCGGGCCAAGCCGGACCTTCGTCTCGCTGGCGGTGACGCGGTCCGGATTCCACCGGTCCGGCTGCCCGAAAAGGAAGATGTGGGGGCGCCACCCGCGGGGCAGACCGCCCGGGTCGAAGCGGCGATCCTGCACGAAGACCGCGAATTCCTGGTCATCGACAAGCCGGCCGGCGTCGCCAGCCACGGTGGTAGCGGGGTCAGTTTCGGGGCGATCGAGCTGCTTCGCTCGGCACGGCCGCGCGACACGCTCGAGCTCGCTCATCGTCTGGATCGCGACACCAGCGGCGTGCTCGTCTTCGCCAAGAAACGCTCGGCGCTGACGGGGCTGCAGACCGAGATTCGCGAGGGTCGCGTCGAGAAGCGCTACCTCGCGCTGCTCGCCGGCAAGCTGCCGCAGCAGCGCATGACGGTCGATGCGCCATTACGCAAGTTTGTGCTGCAAGGCGGTGAGCGCATGGTGCGCGTCGACGAAGAAGGCAAAGCGTCGCGTTCGCGCTTCAGCGAAATCGAGCGTTACGCGTCGGCGACGCTTGCGGAAATCGCCATCGAGACCGGGCGCACGCATCAGATCCGCGTGCACTCGGCGCACATCGAGCATCCGGTCGCCGGCGACGAGAAGTACGGAGAGCGCGAGTTCAATCGCAAGATGCGCGACGTCGGTCTGAAGCGGCTGTTCCTGCACGCGGCGCGGTTCGAGTTTTCGATCGGCGAGAAGTCGTATGGATTCAGTGCGCCGTTGCCCGTGGAGTTGAAGCAGGTGCTTGATGCGCTCGGCACCCAGCCGAAATAGCGCGTCGTCCCGGCGAAGGCCGGGACCCAGCTTTCGGCTGGCAGAGCCGGATTCCGGCCTTCGCCGGAATGACGAGGCTTAGGCTTTCGCGGGCGCTTTGGCCCCAGTAACGATATCGTCGACCCTCGCCGCGCAAATGAAATCGTTCAGCGAAAGCCCGCCGACGTCGTGCGTCGAATATTTCACGGCGCAGCGCGCGTAGCCGACTTCGAGATCCGGATGATGATCTTCGCGATGCGCGATCGAGGCGATCGCGTTGACGAACGCCATCGTGTGGAAATAGTCGGCAAAACGGAATTCCTTGGCGATCACGCCGCACTTCTCGTCGTGCGACCAGCCCGAAACCTGGCGCAGGTAGGAATTGATGGCGCTCGTATCGAGTTTTTCCTTGCCGGTCTGCGGACGGCAATGTTGCGAGCTCAGGGGTTCGGTGCTCATGGCGGGTCCTCGCGGGTTCGGAGCCGGAGCATAAAGCACTGGAACCGGGCGCCGGATGACCCCAGATCGATTCTGGACTAAAATGGTCCTGATTTAGCGGAAGTAGCGCTCATGATCACGTTGTCCGATAACGCCCAGGAACACTTCGCCAAGCTCGTCGAGCAGCAGGGCATCGCCGATCTCGGCATTCGCCTGCGCGCGGTCAGCCCGGGCACGCCGAAGGGCGATTGCCATCTCGAATTCTGCGAGCCCACCGATCTCGACGGCAGCGAATGGGAAATCGAGTGCCGCGGATTCTCGCTGTATGTCGATTCCGAGAGCCGCCCGTTCCTCGACGGCGCGACGATCGATTTCGACAAGTCGCCGACCGGCGGCGCGCTGACGATCCGCGCACCGGCGTTGCGCGGATCGCCACCCGACGAGAATGCCAGCATCGTCGAGCGCGTGCGCTACGTGATCGAAACCGAGATCAATCCGCAGCTCGCTTCGCACGGTGGGCGCGTCAGCCTGCGCGAAGTCACCGCAGAGGGAACGGTCGTCTTGCAGTTCGGCGGCGGATGCCACGGCTGCGGCATGGTCGACGCGACCCTGCGCGGCGGCGTCGAGCGCACGTTGAAGGAACGCGTGCCGGGCGTGATCGGAGTTGCCGATGCGACCGATCATTCGACCGGCGAGAATCCGTACGTTCGCCGCAGGGCGTGAGATTCCATGAGTCTGCGAGAAGAATTTCTCTCGCAAAGACGCAGAGAAAGATGAAGAGCAACTCAAACGCTCTTCGCTTTCTTTGTGCTCCCTGCGTCTCTGCGAGAAAACTGCTTTTTGCGCGGTAGGCGCGTAGCGGCCTGCTGCCTATTCGCCTTCAATGTGACCGTGCAGGTCGGTCAGCTTGCTGCCCGGCAGGCTGGAGAAATACGCAGCGAGATCGTCGATGTCGGCATCCGACAGCGTCGTGGCGAATCCTTTCATGATCGGATTCTTGCGCTCATCGCTCTTGTATTCGTGCAGAGCCTTTGCGAGATAGTCGGCGTACTGGCCGGCCAGACGCGGATACTGCGGGTCGATGCCCGCGTTTCCGTCGGCGGCGTGGCAGGCCTGGCAGGGAACGGCCTTGGTCTTGCCGGCTTCGGCGTCGCCCTTGGCGAACGCGGAACCGGCGGTCATCAGTGCTGCAAGCGCGAGCGGGGCGATGAGACGCTTCATCTCGGACATCATCCTGTTCGGTTCGATTATTGAGTGATGCTGGAAAGATACGTGGCGATGTCGCGGATGTCCTGCTCGGACAGGCTCTCGCCCTGCGCACGCATCGTCGGATGCGAGCGCTCGCCTTTCTTGTATTCGGTCAGCGCGGCGACGAGATAGTCGTAGTTCTGTCCGCCGATCTTGGGCACATGATAGTTCGGGTACGCGTTCTTCCAGCCTGGGATGCCGTGGCAACCGGCGCACGTGTAGACCTTGAGTTTTCCTTCCTCCGCATTGCCTTTTTCGGCAGCGGCAGCGGGCAGGGCGATCGAGAGTGCGGTGACGAGGAGCAGCGCTCGGGTCATTGTCGATTCCGTCTTTATGCCGAGAAGGCCGGCAGATTTTGAAAAGTGTTCCCCGCGACCACGGACGATCGCATCGTTTTTACCGAACGGGGCGTCAAACCGCGAAAGTATAACGTGCCGCGCAGCGCTGGCGACATGCGCTTAAGAGCCGGAACGCGGTACGCAAAACCCCTCGCGATGATGACAGGCCGACCCCGCGGCCGGCGAGCGTGCGGCGATGTGCCGCAACGTCGCTGCGACGCAACCAAATGCCTTCTTGGCGCATCTGATAGGCCGGTGTGACTACCGGCTCAAGACGGGATACGGGTTCGCCGTCATGCTGCCGCCCACAACGAAAAAATAATCGTCAGAACCCTTGCGGTTATCTAGTGATGTAGTTTACTATAACACTAGATCAATCACCCAGGCGGCCGCCATGATCCCGACTCGCATTCTTTCTCGCCCGTTCCGGGTCCGTCGTTTTGCCCTGCCGGTGGCTCTCGCAGCGGCGATTCTCTCGCTAAGTGCTTGTGGTGGCGGCGGAAATGCTCCGGCCAAGGACGCGACCGCGCAGGCCGCGATCCCGGTCGAGGTCGCTTCGGCCGGCCATCAGGCGGTCACGGCGAACTACTCGGGCACGGCCACGCTGGAAGCGGTTGGCGAGGCCCAAGTCGTCTCCAAGACCAGCGGCATCGTGCTCAAGATCCTGGTCGAGGAGGGCATGCACGTTCAGAAAGGGCAGCTTCTGGCCCAGCTCGACGATGACGCCGTGCGCAACAAGCTCGAACAGGCGACCGCGACCCTGAAGAAGGCGCAAGCCGCGTTCGACAAGGCCGAGAAAGGCATCGCCAAGAGCCTGATCCCGCGCGCCGACTTCGATCGCGACAAATTCGATCTGGAAACGCAGCATGCCGTCGTCGGCGGCGCGCAGATCGATCTTTCCTATACGCGCATCGTCGCGCCGATCTCCGGCGTCGTCGCCAAGCGATCCGTCAAGGTCGGCAATCTGATCCAGACCAACCAGACTTTGTTCCAGATCGTCGACATGGATCCGCTGCAGGCGGTGTTGAACGTGCCGGAGCGCGATCTCGATACGCTGAAGGCCGGCCAGCCCGTGCACCTCAAGGTTGATGCGCTGCCGGACAAAACGTTCGAAGGCACCGTCGCGCGCGTCGCCCCGGTCGTCGACGCGACCAGCGGCACGTTCCGCGCCACCTGCGAATTCCGCGATACGACGGCGACGCTCAAGCCCGGCATGTTCGGCCGAGTCGACGTCCAGTACGACCAGCGCCACAACGCGCTCGTCGTGCCGCGCTCGGCGCTGGTCGAGGAAGACGGCGAGAGCGCCGTGTTCGTGATCGCGCCCGCGCCTCCGAAACCCGCGTCGACGACGCCGGCAGTCAAAGGCAAACCCGGCGAAGCCGTCGCCGCGGAAAATGCGAAACCCGCGGCGCCGCAGTTCATCGCCAAGCGCCGTACCGTCAAGACCGGTTACGCCGACGGCGATCGCATCGAGATCCGCGACGGCCTCGCCGACGGCGAGCGTGTCATCACGATCGGCCGCAACGCCGTGCGTGACGGCACCGAAGTGACCGTGCTCACGCCGGCCGAAACCGTCGCCAAGGCGCCGGAGAAAGCGAAGTGAGCCTTCCGGAGCTGGCCACGCGCCGGCGCGTCACCGTCGGCATGCTGACGCTGACGATGGTGCTGTTCGGTTTGATCGGACTCGCCGGCCTCAAGGTCAACCTGCTGCCGGATCTGTCGTACCCGACGCTGACGGTGCGCACCGAATACGAAGGCGCGGCGCCGCTGGAGATCGAGAACCTCATCAGCCAGCCGGTCGAGGAAGCCGTCGGCGTCGTCAAGAACGTGCGCAAGGTGCATTCGGTGTCTCGCACGGGACAGTCCGACGTCGTGCTCGAGTTCGCCTGGGGCACCGACATGGACATGGCGAGCCTCGAGGTGCGCGACAAGCTCGACACCCTGCAGCTGCCGCTCGAAGCGAAGAAACCGCTGCTGCTGCGCTTCAATCCGTCGACCGATCCGATCCTGCGCATCGGTCTCGCGGCGGCGGGCGATGCGGCGACGAACGAGATCCAGCTCAAGCAGCTGCGCCGTTTCGCCGACGATGATTTGAAGAAACGCATCGAGCCCGTCACCGGCGTCGCCGCGGTGAAAGTCGGCGGCGGTCTCGAAGACGAGATCGACGTCGCGATCGACCAGCAGCAGCTCGCGCGCCTGGGCATCGACATCAACGAGGTCATCACGCGCCTCAAGAACGAGAACGTCAATGCCTCGGGCGGACGCATCGACGAAGGCAGCCAGCGCTTCCTCGTGCGCACCATCAACCAGTTCAAGAATCTCGACGAGATGCGCGAGCTCCTGGTCAAGGTCGACGGCAACGTGCCGATCCGCCTCAAGGACATCGCGACCGTCACGCAAAGCTACAAGGAACGCGAAGGCATCGTGCGCATCGACGGGCGCGAAGCGATTGAGCTCGCGATCTACAAGGAAGGCGATGCGAACACCGTCAACGTCGCCAAAGCCGTCAATGCGCAGCTCGACAAGCTCAAGGACACGCTGCCGTCCGGCGCCAAGTTGACGACGATCGAAGACCAGTCGGTCTTCATCGAACACGCGCTGAGTGAAGTCAAAATCGATGCGTTGCTCGGCGGCGTGCTCGCGATCTTGATCATCTTCTTCTTCCTCGGCCATGCGTGGAGCACGTTCATCATCTCGCTCTCGCTGCCCGTCTCGCTGATCGCGACGTTCTTCTTCATGGGCCAGCTGCATTTGTCCTTGAACGTGATGTCGCTCGGCGGCCTCGCGCTCGCGACCGGCATGGTCGTCGACGATTCGATCGTCGTGCTCGAAAACATCGCGCGCTTGCGCGAGAAAGGCGCGTCGATCGTCGAAGCCGCCGTGCGCGGCACGGCCGAAGTCGGCATGGCGGTCACCGCGTCGACGTTGACGACGGTCGCCGTGTTCTTCCCGCTCGTCTTCGTGCAAGGCGTCGCGGGTCAGCTGTTCCGCGACCAGGCGCTGACGATCACGTTCGCGATGCTGATCTCGCTCGTCGTCGCGATGACGCTGATCCCGATGCTCGCCTCGCTGCGCGGCCGTGCGCCGCTTGCGTATCGCGACGAGCCGCTTCAGGAACCGCGACCGCTGCCGACGCGCCCCGTGCTGCGCGGGCCCGTGCGCGTGTTCCGCGCGATCGGCGAATTCCTGTTCCAGATCTGGCCGCGGTTCTTCGTCTGGATCGGCGCGATCGTGTTCGGATTCGTCGGCAAATATCTCGGCAAGTTCCTGCGCTTCGTCGGCCGCGGCATCACGATCCCGTACGATCGCGCGGCGGCGTTCTATCACCGTTCGCTGCCCAAAGCGCTGGCACATCCGTGGCGCGTGCTCGGCTTCGCCGCGCTAGTGTTCGCGCTCAGCATGGCGCTGGTGCCGTCGCTCGGACTCGATCTGATTCCGCAGCTCGCGCAGGGCCGGTTCGACATGACCGTGACCTTGCCGCCCGGAACGCCGCTCTCGGAAACCGACAAGCTGGTCGGCGAAGTCTCTTCACGCCACGCGAAAGATCCGGGCGTCGAATCGATCTATGGCGTCGCCGGTGCCGGCACGCGGCTCGATGCGAATCCGACCGAATCTGGCGAGAACATTGCGCGGCTTTCGATCGCGCTCAAGGACGGCGGCAGCAAGAAAATCGAAGCCGAAGAGGTCGATCGCTTGCGCGCCGGCATGGCCAATCACGCCGACACTGAAGTCAAGTTCGCGCGCCCGCAACTCTTCAGTTTTTCCGCGCCGCTCGAAGTCGAGATTCGCGGCTACGATCTCGATGCGCTCGCCAAAGCGGGGCACCGCCTCGGCGAGCTGATGAAATCCTCTGAGCGCTTCGCCGATATCAAATCGACGGTCGAAGGCGGCTATCCGGAGATCGACATCCGCTTCGATCAGGATCGCGCCGCCGCGCTCGGCCTCACGACGCGCGACATCGCCGACCGTGTAGTGCGCAAGGTCAAGGGCGAAGTCGCGACACGCTACGATTTCCGCGATCGCAAGATCGACGTGCTAGTGCGCTCGCGCCTTGCCGATCGCGGCAGCGTGGAGGACATCCGGAGTCTCGTTGTCGGCTACATCGCCGCCGACGCTGCGAGCACCGGCAACACCAACGCCACGGCCGCGGCCGCGACCTCGACCGCGACCAACAGCGCCGTCAATGGCGCATCAACGACGCCGTCCGCCGCCAACAAAGCCGGCACGACATCCGAGACATCGCGCAGCGCCAACGACACGCCGATTCGCCTGTCGGCCGTCGCCGACGTGCTCGCGACCGAAGGCCCGAGCGAAATCCACCGCATCAGCCAGGAGCGCGTCGCGATCGTCTCGGCGAACCTGCGCTACGGCGATCTCGGCAGCGCCGTCGCCGAAGTCAACGACATCGTATCGAAGAATCCGCTCGCGGCCGGCGTCAAGGTTCGCGTCGGCGGTCAGAGCGAAGAGCTCGACTCATCGGTGAAGTCGCTTCTGTTCGCGCTCGGCCTCGCGATCTTCCTCGTCTATCTCGTGATGGCTTCGCAATTCGAGTCGCTGCTGCATCCGTTCGTGATCATGTTCTCGATCCCGCTCGCCGCGGTCGGCGCGGTGCTGGCGCTCAAGCTCACGAGCTCGGCGATCTCGGTCGTCGTCTTCATCGGCTTCATCATGCTGGTCGGCATCGTCGTCAAGAACGCGATCGTGCTGATCGATCGCGTCAACCAGCTGCGCGAAGCCGGCGTATCCAAGCGCGAAGCGCTGGCGCAAGGCGCCGAATCGCGCCTGCGCCCGATCATCATGACGACGCTCTGCACGCTGATCGGCTTTGCGCCGCTCGCGATCGGCGTCGGCGAAGGTGCCGAAGTGCGCGCGCCGATGGCGCTCACCGTGATCGGCGGCCTTGCCGTATCGACGCTGCTGACGCTCGTCGTCATTCCGGTCGTCTACGATCTGCTCGACCGTCGCGGCGATGCGTACTACGTCGCACGCGGCGAGCGCCATCGCGCCAAGGCTGCGCGCAAGAGCGGCGATGGTCCGAGCGAGGTGCCGGAAGGAGAACCCGCATGACGATCGCCGAGCTCAGCCTGAAACGGCCCGTCACGGCGATCATGTTCTTCGTGTCGATGGTCGTGATCGGCCTCATCGCCGCGACGCGGCTGCCGCTCGAGCAGTTCCCCAGCATCGACGCCCCGTTTCTCTTCGTGCAGGTTCCCTACGCGGGCTCCACGCCGACGGAGATCGAACGCACGATCACGCGACCGATCGAAGAAGCGCTGGCGACCTTGCCCGGCATCCAGCGCATGAACTCGACGTCCGACGCCGAGAGCGCGCAGATCTTCATGGAATTCAAGTGGGGCGAGAGCGTCGCGATCAAGGCCGTGCAGGCGCGCGAGAAGATCGACGCGATCCGCTCGGACCTTCCGTCGGATCTGCAGCGCTACACCGTGCAGAAGTTTTCGACCTCCGACGAGCCGGTATTGAAGCTTCGCATCGCCAACGACGGCGGCGATCTTGCCAACGCCTATGATCTGCTCGAGCGCGAGATCAAGCGTCCGATCGAACGCATTCCCGGCGTCGCGAAAGTCGATCTTACCGGTGTCGGACAGCCCGAAGTTCAGATCGAGCTTTCGTCCGACCGGTTGAGCGCGCACAACATCAATCTCAACGATCTTTACGCGCGCCTGCAGGCGGCGAACTTCTCGATCTCCGCCGGACAGATCAGCGCCGGCGGCTCGCGCTTCCGCGTACAGCCGCAAGGGCAGTGGAACACGCTCGACGATATCCGCCAGTTTCCGATCGACAACAAGGGTCTTCGCCTCGGCGACATAGCGACGATCGCGCTGCGTCCCGCGCGGCTCAATTACGGCCGTAGTCTCGATGGCCGTCCTGCGATCGGCTTCGACATCTTCCGCGAGCGCAACGCCAATCTCGTCGACGTCGGCATGCAGATCATGACCGAAGTCAATCGCATCCAGCAGACGCCGGAGCTGAAGGGCCTTCGCGTCTACGCGATGGACAATCAGGCCGACAGCGTGACGGGATCTCTGCGCGAGCTCGGCAAGGCGGGGCTCGAAGGCACACTGCTTTCGGTTCTCGTTCTGTTCTTCTTCCTGCGCGACTGGCCGTCGACGCTGATGGTATCGCTGGCAATTCCGATCTGCCTCGTCATCACGCTGGGCTGCATGTATTTCTTCGGCATCAGCTTGAATGTCCTATCGATGATGGGCCTGCTGCTCGCAGTCGGCATGCTCGTCGACAACGCGGTCGTGGTCGTCGAAAGCATCTACCAATATCGCGAGAAGCATCCCGACAAGCCGTGGTACAGCGCCGTGCAGGGCACGCAGGTCGTCGGCGTCGCGATCGCGGCTGGCACGCTGACGAGCGTGATTGTCTTTCTCCCGAATATCTTCGGCGAGGCCAACAACATCTCGATTTTCCTCGCCCAGGTCGCGATCGCGATGTCGATCGCGCATCTCGCGTCGTGGCTGGTCGCGGTGAGCCTCGTGCCGATGCTGTCGGCGAAATTGCCCCCGCCGAAATTCATCGGCAAGGAAAACATGATCACGCGCGGCCGTGAGCGCTACGGCCGTCTCGTCGAATGGACGCTGCAGCATCGGCGCTGGACGATGTTCGGCGTGTTCATGCTGTTTGCCGTCAGCTTGGTTCCGATCACGCTGACCAAGAAGGACATGTTCGATTCCGGCGAAGCACGACGCATGCGGCTCTTCTATCAGCTCAATGCGAACTACCGCCTCAAGGATCTGAAACCGGCCGTCGCCACCGTCGAAGTATTCCTCGAAAAGAACCGCGAGCGCTTCGAAATCAGCTCGATGTACACGTGGTACTCCGAGCAAGGCGAAGCGCAGACCACCGTTCTCCTCACCGACGCCGACAAGGCCAAGCGCAGCGCTACCGTCATCCGCGAGGAGATGCGCAAGGAATTGCCGCCGCTCGCGGTGGGCAAGCTCAGCTTCGATTTCGACAGCGGCACCGGTGGCGGCGTCGACATTGCGCTCATCGGTGATTCGATGGATCAACTGCGCGAATTGTCGGGCAGCGTCGTGCCGATCCTTTCGCATCTTTCGACCTTGCGCGATGTGCGCACCGAAAAAGGCAACGGCGATCGCGAGGTCGCGACGCAAGTCGATCGCCTGCGCGCGAAGAGCTACGGATTCGACGCGCAAAGCGTCGCCAACTACATCCAGATCGCGCTCCGCGGCATGCCGCTGCGCGATTTCCAGGCGGGCGATCGCCAGCTGCCGGTGTGGATGCGATTCCAGAATGCCGACACGCAAAGTCTCGCCGGCCTTTCGGATTTCAAATTGCGCGCACCCGACGGAACGCAGATTCCGCTCTTGTCGCTGATGCGAGCGGACACGCGCGATACGCCTTCGGCCATCCAGCGCGTCGATCGCATGACAGCGCTCAAGATCACCGCGAACCTTGCCGAGGGCAAGACGATGCCCGAGGCGCGCGAAGAAATCACCAAGGCGATGAACTCGGTCGCGCTGCCGCCAGGTTACCGCTGGAATTTCGGCGAAGGATTCAATCGCGACGAGAACGCGGCGCAGCAGATGCTGTTCAACACGCTGATCGCGCTCGTGCTCGTCTACGTCGTCATGTGCGCGATGTTCGAGTCGATGATTTTCCCAGCCGCGATCCTGACCACATTCATCTTCTCGATCTTCGGCGTGTTCTGGTTGTTCTGGCTGACCGGCACGACATTCTCGATCATGGCCTTCATCGGCATCCTGATCTTGATGGGCGTCGTCGTGAACAACGGCATCGTCATGATCGTGCACATCAACCAACTCCGGCACGAAGGCCATCTGCGTACCGAAGCCTTGGTGCTAGGTGCGAAGGAACGCTTGCGTCCGGTTTTGATGACGATGGCGACTGCGATCCTCGGCATGCTTCCGCTCGCGATCGGCGGCGCGGAAGCCTGGAGCGACGGTCCGCCGTATTCGCCGATGGCGCGCGCGATCGCGGGCGGCCTCACGTTCTCGACGATCGTCACGCTGCTTGCGCTGCCGTGCATCTATTCGTTGCTAGACGATTCGCGCCTTTGGGTGCGCCGCGTGATTCGCGACGCGCGCGAGGGCCGCGTATTGCGTCGCCGCGAGCAGATAGCTGCGCTCACGGCGGGCGTTCCTTCGCCGCATTGATCCGCGCGGCGGGCGCGAAGCCCGCCGCGCCTGATCAACGCCGCAGCAACAGCGCGAGCAGACGTCTAAACGTCCCGGCGTACGGCGGATTCAAGAGTCCGAGCGCATTCCAGCGCGCCTGCCGCAGCACGGGTTTCAGTCGCGAGAACGTGCGGAAACCGGCCTCGCCGTGGTACGCGCCGATGCCGGACGCGCCGACGCCGCCGAACGGCAATCCGTGTTGTGCGATATGGAAGATCGTGTCGTTGACGGTGACGCCGCCGGCCTGAGTTTCGCGCAGCACGCGATCGATCGTCGTCGCGTTCTCGTCGAATACATACAGCGCGAGCGGATGCGGATGCCGGGCGATGTAGGCCAGCGCGTCGTCGAGTGTGTCATAAGGAACCAGCGGCAGCAGCGGACCGAAGATCTCCTGCTGCATCACCTGCATGCGATCGTCGACGGACGTAAGCACGGCCGGAGCAAAAATGCGGGCGGGGCCGCCGGTCGAAAGCACGTCGGCTTTTGCACCTGCGGCGACCGCATCGTCGCGCAAGGCGTTCAAGCGCGCGAAGTGCCGATCGGTTGCGATGCCCGCGTATTGCGCATTCGTCGCCAGATCCGGGTAGAACCTCGCAACTGCCGCGCGCGCCTTGTCGATGAATGCCTGCTGTTGCGCCTTCGGCAACAGCACGTAATCCGGCGCGATGCAGGTTTGTCCCGCATTGACGAGCTTGCCGAGCACGATGCGTTCGACGGCGTGATCGAAGCGGGCTTCGGGTCCGATGATCGCCGGTGATTTGCCGCCGAGCTCGAGTGTCACCGGTGTCAGGTTCGCGGCTGCCGCGCGCATCACCTCGCGTCCGACGCTGGTCGATCCGGTGAAGAGCAGATGATCGAACGGCAACGCCGAGAACGCACGAGCGACTTCGGCGTCGCCAGTGATGACGGCCACTTCGTCGTCGCGAAAATAGCGCGCGACGAGATCGGCGAAGAGCGCCGAAAAGCGCGGCGTCAGCTCCGACATCTTCACCAGAATGCGATTGCCGGCGGCCAGCGCATCGATCATCGGACCGGCGGCCAGGTACAGCGGATAATTCCAAGGCACGATGATGCCGACGACGCCGGCCGGCAGCGGCAATATCTCCGTGCGTGCCGGCAGAAACCAGAAGCTGGCCCAGTGCCTGCGTGCGCGCATCCAGCGACGGCCGTGCTTGAGGGCATGTTTGATGCCGGACACGCTCGGGAAGATCTCGAGCAGATCGGTTTCCTCGTGCGGTCGCCTTCCGAAATCCGCGGCGATCGCGGCGACGATCGCATCGCGGTTGTCGCGCATCAACGCTTCGAGCGCACGCAGGCGCCGGGCGCGTTCGCCCCAATCGGGGAGAGGGTCGCGCGATTGCGCGGCGCGCATGCGCGAGAAGAGATCGGACAGCGAGACGGCGGAGTCGGATGCCGCGCCGGCGCGGTCCGACGCGACGCTCACGGCAGGGTCTCGACGGCGGCGATCAGATCGCGCTCGAGACGGACGTCGAGCTCAGGCGAAGCTGCGGGGCCGAGCTCGCTCCATTCGGTGAGGAGCGCCGTCAGCTCGTTCTGCGGCGTCGACGCTGTTGCGCCGCGCATGCGCGCGGACAGGCGCTCGACCTGCAGCGCGCGCCGGCGTTCGTGGTCTTCGCGCGGCGATTCCGTGCCGGCGAGAATCTCGATGCGGATCAGCACTTCGCGCAGCGCGTCGTCGTCCGCGGCGATCGCGGTGGCGGCGGATTCGAAACGTGCCGCGAGCGCGGACGCTGCGATGTCGCACGTCGGCGCGAGATCCCACTGCGCCCGCAAGGCTTCGGCGGATTCGGGCGATCGCTCGGCCGCGCGACACAGCTTGTAGCGCGCGAGCCACGCATCGTACGGAGCGCGCCGAGCGACGCGATCGCGCCGCGCAGCGGCTTCTCGCAGTTGTGCCTGCGCCGCGCGGAAACGACGCGTCAGTGCGTCCTCGCGGACGTTCAGCGCATCCCATGCGTTCTCGATTCGCGAAACCGCCGCGCGCGACGGCGCCGCGTCGCCGTGCGCCAGACCTTCGAGTTCCGCGCAAAGACTCTGCGCTTCGGTGCGCGACGTCGAATCGCGCGCCGTGCGTTCGGCGCGTTCCTCGTCGAGCTTGCCGAACGCGACGTCGAGCGCCGCGCGAAACACTTTCCATTGCGCCTGATCGCGACCGCGGCGGCCGTTGCCGGCTTCGCGCCAGCGCTGCTGCAGCGCGCGCGCCGCAGCCGGCACACCGCGGCGTGCTTCCGACGCCAGCGCTTGCGCTTCGGCAATCAAGGCGGCCTTCGTGCTTTCGACATCGGCGTGATGACGCGCGAGCCGCTCGTCGAGTGCAACCAGCGCCGACTTGAGATTCCGCGCGAGCGTCTTGCGATCGTGCGGATCGACGAGATCGAGCGCGCGCAGGTTGGCGACGATCGCGTTGCGCGCCGTGGCGATGCGCGGGAAATCCGCACTGTCCGCCGGAATCGCCGCAACTTCTTCCAGCGCGGCGTTCGCGGCAGCCGCATGCGTCTTGCGCAATTCCTGACGCTTCTTGAAATACGACTTCGCGGGTTCGAGCGCATGCCGGCATGCGGAGTGGAAGCGCCGCGCCCAGCCGTGCGCGGCGTGATCGGCGCCGTGACCTTCCGCGGCATCGAGGCGCGACCATTCGCCTTGCGCTTCGCGCACGCGCGTCGCGACGGCATCGGGATGCAGGCCGCTGCCGGCGAGCGCTTCGATCGATTCGCACAGCTGGCGCCGGCGCTGATTGTCGCTCCAATGTTGCCAGTGGCTGAGCTCCGCGTAGCGGCGCTCGGCTTCGGCGAGACGGTGCATCAGCGCGCGCGGCGGCGATTCGCGCGTTTCCTTGCGCAGCGCCGCGAGCTCGGCATGCGCTAAGTGCGCGCGGCTTGCGCTGCCTTCCTCGACGGCGTTCTCGAACGCAAGCACCGCCGCTTCGATGCGCTGCATCTTCGCCTGACGCTGCGCATGATCGAGTTGCTTGCTCGCTTGCGCGGCACTGACGGAGGCTTCGAAGCGCACTTGCGCGAGCAGCGGCTCGACGATCGGTGCGGGTTCCGTCGGTTCGGCTGGCGGCGCAGCGACGGGCTCGATCGGTGAATCGGCAGCCGGCGGAATGTCAGCGGCAACGGGCTCGGGTGCGAGGCTTGTGGGAGCAGGAGCGCGCGTCTCTCGCGCTGCAGCGAGCAGCGCGCGCGCGGCGCGATAGCGTGCCTTCAACGATTCGTCGATCTGCGCTTCGAGCGGTGCCCATTGCGTTTCGATCGCTTCTGCGACGGCGGCGGGTTGCGGCACACGCACCATTTGTTCCAGGCGTTCGCACAGTAAGCGCGCGCGGGCGATCGCGGCGCCGCTGTCGCCGCGCGCGATGCGCAACGCGTCGGCGCGCTCGCGCGCGCGGCGGCTGACTTGCTTGTCGGTCTTGCGCGTGCGCTCGGCGAGACGCTCGAGCAGCACTTCGTCCTCGATGCGCTCGAGCGCGGCGAGGCGGAGCGCTGGCGCAGGATCGGTCGTTGCGCGCTCAGCCAGAAGCGGCGTGCGCGTCACGCGCGCGAGCGCGGCTGCGCGCAGCTCCGTGTCCTTTGCAGTGCGCGCGACGTGCTCGATCAATGCGGCATCGTCCTGTGCGCCCAGAAGGCGCAAGCATTCGACAGGCGAGGGCGATTGCGCGTGGGTGCCGGCAATCAGATCGAGCCAGAGCTTACGCGCATCACCGCGCACGGCGGCATCGGCGTCGTCGTGCGCAAGACGTTGCGCGAGCGCCGGATCGGCGAGGCGTCGCGCGGCCGCGATACGCACGCCGGCATCCGCGTCTTCGCGCGCGATGCGCGGAAGGTTCGCGATCAGCTCGGCGTCGTCGTCGCCGGCGACGCCGGTGCGGCGTTCGGCGGCATCCTTGGCCTGCCAGCGCGGCTTGTTGAGGAAACCGGGCAACTTCATCGGATTTTAGAAGGTCAGAGCAGGCTCTTGACGATATGGAAACCGGCAAGATATTCGCCGACCATCGTACCGAGATTGGTCAGCATGAAAACCAGCAGCGTTCGCGAAACGCGATTTTTCCACCAGCCGGTCCAATGCACCACGTCGTCGCGGAGCGCGTCGAAATCGGCGACGCGGGGCCGGTGCAGCCAGAGCTCCACCGCGGCGCTGACGGCTCCGGAGGGCACGCCCGGGCGGAACGGCTTCAAGGGGGCGACGACGAAAGCCGCGAGCACGCTCAGCGGGTGACCGCCGCCGGCGAGCGCGCCAAGCGCCGCGCAGCCGCCGGTGAAGAGGACCCAGTCGCGCAGCGCATCCGCACCGAGTGTCGCGCCGCGGCTGAACGCGATGCCGATCGCGATCGCGACCACGACCAGAAGCCCGATCGCGATCCACTTCGGCCACGGCGACGCGGGCGGAAGCGTGGACAGCTTTTCACGCAGCGGCACGGCCGGCTCGATCTGCTCGACGAGCTCGCGCTGGATGCCGGCGAGATGGCCCGCGCCGATCACGACCAGCACGCGCTTGACCGGATGGCGCGAAGCTTCTTCGCGCAGGCTTGCCGTCATGAAACGGTCGCGCTCGGCAATCAGCGCTTCGTAGAGCGGCGGCGATTCGCGCGCGAATTCGTTGAACATGCTGCCAAGAAGATCGCCTTGCTTGAGCTTCTCGATCTCGTCCTCGCTGACATCCTCGCGCGTCAGAAGGCTCGCGCCGAGGCCGCCGATGATGCCGAGGCGGTCGAAGAAGCCGACGCTGCGATAGGCGCGTTTGAGCGTGACGCCGACCTCGCGGTCGATCAGCCAGACTGGAAGATTGCGTGCCTCGGCGCCGTCGATTGCGGCTTTCATCTCGGCGCCGGGCTCGATGCCGAACTGCTCGGCGAGGCGGCGCTGGAACGCGGACAGCGCAAGATTGGCCGCGACGAGGCCAGCCTTGCCCTGGCGGATTACCTGGAAAAGATCGAGATCGCGGAATGCTTCGGGATGGCGCAGCGAGCGGAAGCGCGATTCGCAAAGCTCGACCGCGACCGCATCGAACGACTCGCTCTCGAGCATCGCGCGCACGGCGTCGGCGCTCGCGCGCGAGACGTGCGCGGTGCCGAGCAACACGTACTCGACGTCGCCGCGGCGCACGCGCGCCACGGGCTGTTCGGAAAGTTGGGCTGCCGCGGCAGCGGCGCGAGTCGTGGAATCGGGCATCGATGGTTTGGTCGAAAGGGCGCTCAATCGCGGAAGCGCTTGAGCAAGTCGTCGTACGCGTCGATGCGCCGGTCGCGCAGGAACGGCCAGATGCGGCGGACATTTTCGCTGCGGGCGAGATCGACGTCGGCGACGAGAAGTTGGCGCGCTTGCGTGTCCGCCTGGGCGAGGAATTCGCCTTGCGGGCCAGCCACGAAGCTCGAACCCCAGAATTGAATCCCGCGTCCGCCTTCGGGCGCGGCTTCGAAACCGGTGCGGTTGCACGCCAACAGCGGCAGTCCGTTGGCGACCGCGTGTCCGCGTTGCACGGTGATCCAGGCGTCGCGCTGACGATCTTTCTCGTCTTGGGGATCGTTAGGATCCCAGCCGATCGCGGTCGGATAAAGAAGGAGATCGGCGCCGGCGAGCGCCATCAGGCGCGCGGCTTCCGGATACCACTGATCCCAGCACACCAGAAGGCCGAGCTTGCCGACCGAAGTTTCGATCGGATCGAAGCCGAGATCGCCGGGCGTGAAATAGAACTTCTCGTAGAACGCCGGATCGTCCGGAATGTGCATCTTGCGATATACGCCGGCGATCGCGCGCGAGCGATCGAACACGACAGCCGTGTTGTGGTAGAGCCCGGCGGCGCGGCGCTCGAACAGCGAGGCGACGACGACGAGCTTTAGCTCTTCGGCCAGCTTGCCGATGTGCTCGGTGCTCGGGCCCGGGATCGCTTCGGCGCGATCGAACTCTTCCACGCTTTCGTGCTGGCAGAAATACGGGCCGTTGTGGAGCTCCTGCAGCAGCACGAGCTCGGCGCCGGCGGCTTTCGCATCGCGAAGGCCGGCCTCGATGGCGTCGAGGTTGGCGTCGCGACTGCCGCGGTCGGTTTCCTGCAGCAGGGCGACTTTGAGGGTGCGGGATTTCATCGGTCTATTGTCGCAGGATTCTCATTCGTCATTCCGGCGAAGGCCGGAATCCAGCAGGTGGCTTTTGCGAAGAGCTGGGTCCCGGCCTTCGCCGGGACGACAGGAAATGGGGACGGTTCGGCGTTACGCCAGCACTCCGGCCGGGAGCTGCATCGTCAGGCAATGCACGCTGCCGTTCTGCCAGATCAGCGGACGCGCGTCGATCGGCACGATTTCGCGACCCGGGTGCGCGATCCCGATGATCTTCGCTGCGGCCGCGTCGGCCGGATCGCCGTACGCCGGCACCAGAACCGCGCCGTTGACGACGAGGTAGTTCGCGTAAGAAGCCGCGAGGCGCCGGCCTTCGTCGATGATCGGGCGCGCCCACGGCAGCGCGTGCAGCGCGTACGGCTGGTCTTTGATCGTGCGCAGCGCGGCCAGCTCCTCGCGCATGCGCGAGAGCTCCGCGTAGTGCGAATCGTCGACGTCGTCGCAGGCCTGGAACACGATCGCGTCCCCTGGCGCGAAACGCGCGAGCGTGTCGATGTGCGCGTCGGTGTCGTCGCCTTCGAGGTAGCCGTGATCGAGCCACAACACGCGATCGGCGCCGAACGCGCCGGCGAGGAGACGCGTCATCTCCTCGCGCGAAAGATGCGGATGACGCTGATGCAGACAGCGCCAGGTCGTCAGGATCGTGCCGGCGCCGTCGGATTCGATGGCGCCGCCTTCGAGCGCCCAGTCGATGCGCTCGTGCTCGGCGACGCGGAACACGTCGCGCTCGATCAAGGCGTCGACGACGCGGTCGTCGCGGCTCGATTCGAACTTGCCGCCCCAGCCGGTGAATCGGAAATTGAGCACGCGGAAATCGACGCCGTTGGTCAGCGTGATCGGACCCGAATCGCGCAGCCACGTGTCGTCGTATTCGACCTCGACGAAGCGCACGCGATCGGCGGCGACGCCGGCATCGCGGAGCCGCCGTGCGACGTGATCGCGCACGGAAACATCGCCGACGCAGACGACGACGGGCTCGAAGCGCGCAATCGATCCTGCGAGGCCGACGTAGGCTTCTTCAATGCGCTGGAGGCGCGGTGCCCAGTCGGTGGCCTCGTGCGGCCAGGCAATGATGACCCCGGCCTGCGCTTCCCACTCCGCAGGCAATCGGAAACGTACTCGGTTCATTCGGCTCAGGTGTTCGGCGGCGGCGCGCCGGAATCGACCACGCTATGGATCACGCGGTTGCGTTCGAAGTAGACGGTGTAGCCGTCGTAGCGCCAGCGGTTGATCGGCGGATGGCGGGGCGCATCGCCGCCGCGCGTCGGCAGCTTCTCGACCGGCGCGCCGTAGCGCTTTTCGACCTGCGCCATGGTCAGACCACGGTGCGGCAGATCCGAAGCGCTGCTGCGCGCCGCGTTCTTGCGCACGTCGAGCGTGTCGGCCTGGGCGACCGAGGCGAGCAAAAGACCCGCCGCGAGGAGATGCGCACTCAAGAGAACGGACTTCAACTTCATGGCTCAAGCTCCTGTCCTGACGGCAAGAATGGCGATCGTTGTAGCAGAAGCCCGGCGTCAGTTCCATGACGCGCGTGGCAGCTCGTGCCTCAAACGAAAAGGGCCGCATCGAGCGGCCCTTGCGTAGCGATTCGCGATGCGCTCAGCGCTGACGCGCCTTGAAGCGCGGATTGCTCTTGCAGATCACGAAAACCTTGCCGCGACGGCGCACGACCTTGCAGTCACGATGCCGCTTTTTCGCGGACTTGAGGGACGAAAGCACTTTCATGGGACGCCTCGGAAATGGTTCGAATCGATCGGGGATGACGGAAAACGCGGAATTATAAGGAAATTCCCGTTCCGTGCAAAGTCCTGGCCGCTCTTCTCGAGCCGGGCAGGCCGATCCTGGCGGACGGGCCGGCCGTTTGCCGTAAACGATAAAGCGATGCCGGAAGAATTTCGACCCGGTCACAATGGAGAAGCGAATGAGCCATGTCGTGCGCCAGGACCTCACGACTGCGTGCGCCGCCGGTATCGGCCCGGACACCATCGCGCCAGGAATTTCCCAGGCCAAGCTCGATGCAGGGCGCCGCGACGCGATATCACTACGTGCGCGGCGCGATCGAAGCGTTCCCCCATGATCGTCCCGACTTCTGAAACCGCGCTTGCGGCCGGTCCGCGAAGCGTATGCTAGTTCCGTTGGCAGGATGCCCCAAAGAGAGCGGCCGCGGGGATCGACTCATGCGCCACGATCTGGAGCTCGACCGATTGCTGCCTCCCGGCGGCGCGCTGGCCGGACGGCTCTTTTCGCGCCTGATCGGCGCCTCGCACGACGATCCACCGCTGGAGCCCGGCACGCTGGTCGGCGGCTGGTGCGTAGGCGTTCTGCTCGGGCGCGGCGGAAGCTCGATGGTGTATCTCGCCGATCGCGCCGATGGGGAATTCGAACAGCAGGTCGCGCTCAAGATCGTGCGGCCGAATCAAAGCCTCACCGAAAATTTCCGGCGCGAGCGGCAGATCCTGGCGGAGCTTCGGCATCCGGCGATTGCGCAGCTGATCGACGGCGGCCAGATGGAAAGCGGCCGCCTCTGGTTCGCGATGGAGCCGGTGTTCGGCGAGCGCATCGATCATTACGTTCGTGCGCGGCGATCGCCGCTCGACGAGCGTCTCGCGTTGTTCGACGCCGCATGCGAAGCCGTCGCCTACGCGCACAGCCGACTTCTCGTGCACCGCGATATCAAGCCCGGCAACCTGCTCGTCGACGAGCTCGGACGGCCGCGATTGCTCGATTTCGGCATCGCGACATCGAGCGACGTCGATGGCGTTGCCAGCGATCACGCGATGACGCCAACCTATGCCAGCCCCGAGCAACGCTACGGCGGCGCGATCACGACCGCGTCCGACGTGTATCAGCTCGGCCTCTTGCTGCGCACCTTGATCATGCCGCAAGGCGAGCCGTGCGAAACGCTGCCGCACAAGATACGCACGATCATCGAGACCGAGCTCGGTGCCATCATTGCGCGAGCGACCGAAGAGGGCCCGGCCGATCGCTATCCGACGGTGGCGGCCTTGCGCTCCGATCTCGCCGCGTTGCGGCAGCGCCGTCCTATTTCGATGATCGGCGGTTTTCGTTATACGACCGCGCGTTTTCTCGAACGACATGCGCTGTCTTCGGCGATTGCCGCTGCCGGAGTCGCGGCACTTATCTTGACCGGCTGGATCGACGCGCATCGAGTCAAGATCGAGCGCGATCAGGCGCAGGCCGCCGAGGTGCGCGCGAAGGCGACCAGCGATTTCCTGGTCGGTCTTTTCTCCGTTTCGGATCCCGGCGAGAACCGCGGCGAGAAACTCACCGCCAACCAGATTCTCGCGCGCGGTGCCGAGCAGCTGAAGGACGATCCGAAGAAAGATCCGACGCAGATGGCAGCGGTCGCTCTGGAGATCGGGCGCGTCTATATGGAGCTCGGCGAGTTCGCGCGTGCAGACGATATTCTGAGCTCGGCGATCGCAACCGCTCAATCGACTTTGATGCCGGGTGCGCCTGGGCGCGTTGATCTGCTGACATTGCGCGGCAAAGCGCGCTATTTCCACGGTGAATACGCGGCCGCGGAACACGATTTTGCGGCCGCGCGCAGCGAGCTTGCGCTGATGAGCGATCCCGTCGAGCGCAATGCCGCGGAGGGGACGCTCGGCACGCAAGAAGCGCAACTCGCGCGACGTCTCGGGCACACGGACGATGCGCTGGCGAAACAGACCGAGGCGATCGATCTGCTCTTGCGTTCGCGCGCGCCGGACGATCCGCTGCTGGGTCTCGCCTGGAACAACATGGGCCTGATCGCGCGCGACCGCGGCGACTATGCCGCAGCCGAGACCGCGTACGCGCACGCGATCTCGGTCAACAGCGAGCGCTACGGCGAGCTGCATCCGCGCACGCTCGATCCGATCAGCAACCTGGCCGAAGTTCTGGTCTTCCAGGACGAACAGGCGCGCGCCGAGCCCTTGCTGCTGAAGGTGATCGACGGGCGTCGCAAGCTCCAGGACGGACCGTCCTTGAAACTCTCGACGGCGCTCGACCTTCTCTCGCAGATTCGGTTGGATCAGTCGCGCAACGAGGAAGCCAAGACGCTCGCGATGGAAGCCGACGACGGCTACTCGAAGGCGCTCGGGATCGATCACAACTACCGCTCGTTCGCGCTCATCCATCTCGGCAACGCACAGCTCGGGCTCGGCGACGGCGAGGGCGCGCTGCAATCGTTCCATCAGGCATTGCAACTGCGGCAGCTTGCATTCGGCGAAGAACATCCGGATGTCGCCAATGCGTGGTTCAACCTCGGCCTCGCTCAGATGCGCCTCGGTGATCTGACGGCCTCGGAGCAGGCGTTGCGCGCGTCGCTTGGGATCCGCGAACGCGCGCTTCCGTCCGGCCACATCATGGTGGCCCGAACACGCATGAGCCTCATCGATATGCTGCTCCGTTCGCGTCGCATCGACGACGCGACGCAGGAGCTTGAACGCTTGGCTGCCGAATTCCAGGCTTCCGACGCGGACACCGACGAGGATCGCCGCCAGATGGCCGATCTCTACGTGCGCATTGATCAGATCGCGAGCGAATAGCGGCTTCGTTCGGCCGTCTGCGGGGAACCCAAAGCGCGGTCGCGACGAAGGAGATTTCCTACAGCTTCGTGAGCGAAATCGCCATTGCTAGCGCGGCGGCAGCGCGTTAAGTCTGCGCCACAGATGGCACGACGGTGCGCGGGGCATCGGGCCATGATCGAAGCTCGCAGAAATTTCTCGTCGATATCCGCCGGCGGCGTCAAGCGCCGCGGCACTTCGCGCGTCCGCGCGATCGGCCTTCGCGTGTTGCTGATTCTGGCGGCGCTGCTCCTCTTCGCCGCGTATTCGCCTGGCATCGCGCAGCCGGCATGTCCGGCCGGGCACGATTGCACTCAAGACGACTTGGCACGCACGAAAGAAGCGCAGAGGCGCCTCCCGAAAGGCGTTCGTGTCATTCCGCAAAAAGGCGGACGCGTGTCGCAACTGCCGCGTGGCGACGACACCGGGCATCGCCTGCCGCCTCAGGAAAAAGCGCCGGAGGTTCCACCGTATCGCAAACCCGGACACAACGATGGCGACGCATCACCGCCGCCGCGCGAACACGCGCCAAAACCACCGCCGCAACGGGCGCCGCAGCCGCCCAAGCACGAGCAGCCGTGGCCTTCCGACCACGGCAAGAAAGGCGGGCATGAGAGCTATCCATATCCGCCACGTGGACCGGGCGATTGGCGCGATCCTCCATACACCGGTACGTACTTTCCGCCATATCCGCGGGACGATCCGCCGCCGAGAACGTATCCACCGCCTGATAACGACTATCCACCGCATGAAACCGAGCCGCCTCCGCCGCAACCGGAAGTTCCTCGGTCGACGTATGTGCAGGTTCCCAATGTTGTCGGGATGTCGATCGTCGCGGCGCGTGGTGCGATCTTCGATCGAGGTCTGAATCCGCAATACGGTGGCGAGCAGCCCGACGGTTCTCCGCCGGACAAAGTGGCCACGACCTCTCCGCGCGCGGGCACGATGGTGCCGGAAGGAACGTCCGTTTCGTATTGGGTCGCGCCGCGTGCGATAGCAAAGCATCCGCGAACGCCAAAGCCAGAGCCGCCCACGACGGTGCAGGCTCCTCCCGTTGAAACTCAGAACGGTGGAGGAGAGGGAATGGGCGAAGGTCTGGGAGGGCAGGAGGATCTGCAGGATGAGAGCCCGCAGGATCAGAACCCGGAGGCGCAGCAGTCTGCCGCGCAGCAGGAAAATCAGAAGCCAACTGGTGCATCAACGCACGACTCGATGGGTGATACGAACGACAACGGCGGATCGACGCAACCGCCCGACAACACGATTCCCGTCTGGCAATGGCTCACGTTCGCCGGCGTCGTCCTGGCGTTGTGCGCGATCGTGCAGGAGTGGCGATATCGGCGGCGCCTGCGCTGGACGCAGAGCGTGACCGAAATGCGATCGTCGCTGGATCGCGGCGCGTGGTTGCCGTCGACGCGCTCGGTGCCCGTCGATGCGCCACCGGTGGGTTTGCGCGCATTCCTGGAACCGAGCCAGATCCGATTCGACACGCCCGTCCCCGTCGACAGAGGAATCGCAGCATGAGCGGAGTCACTTTAGGCCAGCTGGTCCCCGATCCTTTCGACGGCATGGAATCCACCGTCAAGGCGCAAGCGTCGCCCAACGTCGGCAGCGGCGGCAAGAATCTTCTCTGGTCGTTCGTCGGATCGAAGGCGGAGGAGGCCGTGCGCGATGCGCTCGACTGCGACGTTTTCGAAGTGATCGCGCAAGGCTGGTGCCTGGCGCGCGAGCTGCACGAGTACAGCGACAGGAGCAAGCATCCGATCGGCGAGAAATCCGTCGTGCATCTCGGCGAGCACGCGTTCAAGGTGGACGTGCATCCGACCGTCGTCGTCATCGTCGATCGGGCCGAATGCGCGCGCCTGCGTTTCACGCTGGAGCTTGCCGCCAACTTCCGCGCGGTCGCGCTCTCGATCTGCAACGGCTGCATCACCGGCATCGCCGCCGGAGACGGATACGTCAGCGCGCAACTCAAGTACGGCTCCGTTTCGCTGCACAAGCGCAAGGATTCGCGCAAGGTGAAGCTGCCGGTGCAGATCGATTTCAAGGCGCCGGGCTACGCGATCGGCTGACGCGGCCGCGCGATCGCTGTGGAAGTTGCCGTTTGGCGATACCATGTTGTCGCGATGGCAGCCACCAAGAACGGAAAATTGAGCGAGCGGCAGTTCACGCGCATCGCGCGCGCGCTGGCCGAGCCGAGGCGCTATCAGATCCTGAAGGCGCTCGGCGACTTTGAGGGCGCGATGCCGTGCGGCGTGCTCAACAAGTGTCACGGCGTCAGCGCGGCGACGATGTCGCATCACATCAAGGAGCTCGAAACCGCCGGGCTCATCCAGATCGTGCGCGAAGGCAAGTTCGCGAATCTGTTCCTGCAGCGCGACGTATTGCGTGCCTATCTCGAGCGCCTCGCGCAAATCTGACCTAGGCCCCTTGATTGTTGACTTGGCGATCCAATGATTAGATGATCATCTAATCGTCGAATTGACCGACGAATCCATCAGGAGACATCGTGAGCAAGTTGAAAGGCAAGGTAGCCATCGTGACGGGCGCGTCGAAGGGAATCGGCGCCGGCATCGCCAAGGGACTCGGCGCGGCAGGCGCTTCGGTCGTCGTGAACTACGCGTCGAGCAAGGAAGGCGCGGATCGCGTCGTCGCGGAGATCAAGAGCAAGGGCGGCAAGGCCATCGCGGTGCAGGGCGACGTATCGAAAGCCGCGGACGTCAAGCGCCTCTTCGACGAGACGCAGAAGACCTTCGGATCGCTCGATGTGCTGGTCAACAATGCCGGCGTGTTCCAGTTCGATCCGATCGAAGCCGTCGTCGAGGAAGAATTCCATCGCCAATTCAACACCAACGTGCTCGGCCCGATCCTGACGACCCGCGAAGCGGTCAAGCATTTCGGCGCCGGAGGCGGCAGCGTCATCAACATCAGCTCGGTCGCGAGCTCCGGCGCCATGCCGACGTCGGTGGTCTACTCGGCGACGAAGAGCGCGGTCGATTCGATCACGCGCGTGCTCGCCAGCGAGCTCGGTCCGCGCAAGATCCGCGTCAACGCGATCAATCCGGGCGGCGTCGAGACCGAAGGCGTGCACACAATGGGGCTGATCGGAAGCGACATGGAAAAGCAGATGATCGCGGCGACGCCGCTCGGCCGCCTCGCTCAACCTGAAGACATCGCGCCGATCGCGGTGTTCCTCGCCTCCGAGGATTCCGGCTGGCTGACTGGCGAGACCATCGTCGCCTCCGGCGGCTTCCGGTAAGGCCATCTCGATTCCTCCGCGACCGGTTCGCGGAGGAATCGTGGAGACTCCACGAGATCTCCACGGGATTTACGTTTCGATCGGCCGCCTTTACGTCGCGAGGCGGCGCGGCTTGATAGGGTCGCTCCGGTCACGAATCCGGGGAGCGCCATGATCCGCACGCGAGTTTCTCCCGCCGTCCGCACACTGTTGGCGATGTCCGCGATCGCACTTGCGATCGCAAGCGTCGACGTCTGCGCTCAAGGATTTCCCGGCGGTGGCGGAGGACACGGCGGAAGAGGCGGCATGCGTCCGCCCGGTGCGGCACCGAAGTCGAATCCTTCCGCCGAACAAGCGCCACCGACGCCGCTCGCGACATTCCTCGGCAGCCTGCGCGCGCTGCGCATGGAGCTCTTGGTGCGCGAGGATCAGGTCGAGCGCTGGACGGCGATGCAGGATGCGCTGCGTGCCTGCACCGATCTCGAACAGGAAGCCGCGCAACCTTCGCACGGCGTTCCGGCCGATCCGGTGCAGCGATTGCACAATCTCGTCGACGATGCGCGTGCGCGCGCCGATGCGATGCACAAGGCGAGCGACAGCATCGATGCCGTCGTCGCCTCGCTGGACGATCGTCAGCGCCAGGTATTCGTCGGACGTCTCGCGGACGCGTTCGCGGGCGCGCCTCGCGCGTGACGCCGCGTCGACGCCATCGGTGATGCGCGCGCTCAGCGCAGCTGACTGTCCTTGCTGCCGCGGCGGTTGTATCCGCTGAACGCCTGATCCTCGCGGTCGCGCTCTTCCTGGCAGGCGACGCACAGGCGCACTCCGGGCACGGCCTTGCGCCGCGCCTCGGGAATCTTGGCTTCGCATTCCTCGCAATGCGTGAGGCTGCGACCGCGCGGCAGCTTGCTGCGCGCGCGCTTGACCGCGTCGTCCACGGTCGAATCGATCTGGTCCTGCACGGCGCCGTCGCCGGCCCAACCCGTTGCCATTTCTCTCTCCTGCCGGACGCCAGCCGTCGCCCTGATCGGCGACGCATTCATGACGTCTTCGCGGCACAAGTATCCGCCTGACCGGAGATGAGGTCGACTGGCACCGAGCTCAAGCCGCGGCCGGTCGGCGAGGGGACGTCCAAACCCCTGAAACGACGATGGCGCGGGGATCGCCCGCGCCATCGTCCTCTTCATGAAACGACCCGCTTACTTCGTCGCAGGTCCGAGATACACGACGCGACCGCCTTCCTTCGTTCCGTTGCCACGGATGATGAAGTTGTGCTCGAACGTCGCCACGACGTTGGACACGATCTGCATGTTTTCCGCAGCGAGATCGGGGCCGGTCGGAACGGTTGAGCCGTCGAAGCCGTCGGCGAAGATCTCGTCGGAGCCGCCGGCCGGAGCGTTGATGCCGGCGTTGTGCACATCGCCGATCCACGAGCGTTCCTGGTAGACGCCGGTGATGTCGCCCGAGGCCGGATAGCCGCCGGTCGGACCGTGATACTGCAGCGCGATCAGCACGTCGCCGGGTCCGTTCAGCGTCACGCCGCCGTTCGGAAGCGCGATGGTCTGGATCGCCTGCAGCGGATCGGCCACCGCGACGTCGTGCACGGCCGCGACCAGCGTCGCGCCGTTCGACGGATCGTTGTCGTCGTCCTGATACACGAAGACGTCGAACGTCTCGCCGACGACAGCGCCCTGGCCGCCGTTGCTGAGGTTGCCGACGAAGAGCGTCTGCACGTTGGTCAGCGTGAACGGATAGTCGGTCGGGTCGGGCGTGAAGCGGTTGAGATAGACGAACGTCGTGCCGGCACCGGCGCCGAGCGCGTTGATGTTCGCATCGCTGTCCTGATGCGTGTCGATCTGCAGCACGCACTCGCCCGCGTTGCACAGCGTCGGCGGCGGCGCGATACCGGCCGGCTTGACGCCGACGGTAATGTGCTGATCCGGCGAGGCACCGTTGGATTCGCTGAGCGTGATGTTACCGAAGGCCATGTCGGCGTCGGTCGACGAGGGCGTGGCCGTGATCGTCAGCACCTGCGTTGCGCCCGGGGCGAGCTGGAAGCTCGACGGCGAAACGGCGACGTCGACGTCGCCGATCGTGGCGGCGAAACTCGCGTTCCAGTTGCCGGTCGTGTCGAGGCGATTGGTCACCGTGCGCGTCCACGTGCAACCGGTCGATGCGCAGTTCGAATCGCGCACCTGCGGCAGGTTCAGATCCTTGATGTCGATCGAGCCGCCGCTCGGATTCGCGGCGAGGAAGTGCGCGTACGTCTCGTCGAACGTCAAGCCCGCGAGCGCGGCCTTGGTCAAATCGACGCGGCCGTGACCGACCTGGTCGATCGTCCACGGCGTGGTGCCGTCTTCCTGCGTGCCGGTAGCGTTGGTCGCGGTCGAGACCAGCGCGGACTTCACTTCCATCGCGGACCAGTCCGTATGCACGGCGCGGATCAGCGCGGCGGAGCCGGTGATATGCGGCGTCGCCATCGAGGTGCCGCTGTCGAGGCCGTAGTTGCCTTCCTGATCGTCGAACGCGGCGTAGATGTTGACGCCGGGCGCGGTGATGTCGGGCTTGGTTTCGTCCGCATACGGAGCGACGGTCGGGCCGCGATAGCTGAAGTTGGCCAGCACGTCGCCCTGCAGGTTGCCGATGCCGGACGGAACGGTGTCGACGATCGAATCGCTGGCGTTGTCGCCGACGAACGCGATCAGCGCATCGCCAGGGCCGAGGTCAATGCTGTACGCCGGGATCGCCGGAGCGCCCGTCGTGTCCATCGTGATCGGGCCGGGCTGATTGTTGGCGACGACGACCATCGTCGCGCCCGCGTTGAACGCGTTGGTGACCTTCTCGGTGAACGAGCACGCGGTGCCGCCTGCGACGGACGCGCCGCGGCGCACCAGCGCGACGGAGTTGTCGAACGTATGCGCGGGAACGCCGCCGGTCGCCGTGCACGCCGCGATGTTCGCGGGATACGACTTGATCGAATAGCCGTCGAGGGTCGGCGCGGTGCCGGTCGTCGTGTTGCTCGGCGTCAGCGGAATCGCGCTGATCGTCGCCGGCGGCGTGCCGGGACCGACGACGGAGAGCACCGGGCTCAATACTTCGTCCTGGCTCGACGCCGCGACGGTCATGACCCACGGACCGAGGTGATTGACCTTGCTGGTCGGATCCGTTTCGCCCGTCTGCAGGTTGCCCGCGGCAGCCGCGACGAAGATGTCCGCGTTCATCATGTCGAGGAAGTTGCGGTCGGTGTCCGACCACGGACTGGTACCGCCGGAGATCGAGAAGTTGACGACGTCGACCTGGTCGGCGATCGCATTCTGGATGCCGGCGAGAATCGCCGAGCCCGAGCAGGTATTGGTCTGGCAGACCTTGTACTGATGGATCGCCGCGCACGGTGCGACGCCCGACATGGTGATGCCGTCCGGCAGCGCCGGCGCCGGCGTCACGGTGTTGTCGATCGTGTTGCCCGCGGCCGTGCTCGAAGTGTGCACGCCGTGGCCGTAACCGGGATTCGCTTCCGGGTTGGAGCCGGTGCACTGACCGCCGCTGCTGGTCGAGCAGTCGACTGCCGTCAGCTTGGGCGAAGCTGCGCTGAAGCCGCAGGTCTCGTCGTTGGCGAACGAGGGATGATCGCTGTTGGTGCCGCCGTCGAGATCGCCGACCACGATGCCTTGGCCGCGCGTGCCGACATTGTCCGGAGTCGCGGTACCGTCCCAGATCGAGCCCGCGCCAATGAACTTCGGACCGCGGAACGTCGCGAGTTGCTCGATGCGCTCGCGCTCGACCGACTTGATGCCCGGCAATGTCGCGATCTTCGCGGCTTCGTCCGCCGTCATCGCCGCGGCGATGCCGTTCAACGTGATCGCATAGCTGTGCGTGACGTCGAGCGCGCGGCCGATCTTGCTCTCGATCGCGGCGACGTGCGTCGAGCGCGCCGATGCGAGAAAGCCGTCGTAGGCCTGCGCCGCCGCCGTCTTGACGTCGAGCTTGCGCGAGCGCGAGCCCGGTGCCGCGGCGGTGGCCGCGTAACCTTGCACGTTGCCCTGATAGTAGAGGAGGCCGTCTTCACTGAAACTTACAATGTAAATTTCGCGTCCGACCGCGGCCTCGGTCGCCGTGATCGGCGCCGCTTCGACGGCGGCCGTCTGAAACAGCGCGCCCATGAGCGCGATGCCGACCGCGGATGCGAGCGCATTCGTTCGTACAAACTGCTTCATTCCAATCTCCAACATGATGACAACGCCGCGCCGCGGCTCGCGTTTTGCGCAAGCTGGGCGATGGCACGAAGGGGAGAAGACTCCCGGGCAAAATCCCCGTTCGCCGGGACGTGCGAACGTTGAGCCCGAAAGTAGCGTGTCGAAGTTCCTTTGTGCAACAGGTTGCGCGCGTTCAGTTGCGAGACGCTTCGTAGTTGAACGAGATCGATCGTGACGATCAGCACTTCCCTAGTTTCGCGCGCGTCGGATCGAAGACGATCCGCTCCGTCCCGAGGCTGAGAGCCGCGCGTGCATCGCATGTGCGCGCGCAAATTGGGTAGCCCTGCGCATGAGTGAAAATCGCTGCCGAAACCATGTCGCAAAAGCGCGCCGGATGACGTCCCAGGATTCGCTGTGGGTTTGTTCTATTGCGCCGCGCGCAGTTGTAGCGAACGCGGCGCGAGCCCCATCGCTTTGCGGTAGCGCGCGTAGAGCTCGTCGACCTTGGCGACGTATTCCTGCGTTTCTTCGTACGGCGGTACGCCGCCGTATTGCGTGACGGCACCGATGCCGGCGTTGTATGCGGCGGCGACGAGAATGCGGTCGCCTTCGTAGCGCGCTTCGAGCGCTTTGAGATGCCGCGCGCCGGCGAGAATCGATTGCTTCGCGGCGAACGGGTCTTTCACGCCGTAGTCGCCGATCACGTCCGGCATCAGCTGCATGACGCCTTTGGCGCCTTTCTCGGAGACGGCGTCCGCGGCGTAGAAGCTTTCCGCGTGCGCGATCGCGCGCAGCCAGGCTTCGTCGATGCCGGTCGTCCGCGCAGCGCTCTTGAACTCAGCCTTGAAGGCATCGAGCTGCGGTTTGCCAATCGTCCCGAGTCCGGCGTGCGCGGGCGAAGACGCGGGCGTCGCGACGGTGAACGCGAGCACTTTGGTCGAGCCCGGCAGGTTGCGCGTGCTGTAGACGACTTGGCCGTCCTGCTCGCGTTTGTAGAGCGTGCCGCTGAACACGCCGAGCGCGCCCCAAATATTCGGCAATGCGGCCGCGTTGTCGTCGAGCGTCTTCGCGGTGCACTGCGATCCCGGCTCCGGCGCGGTCGCAAGGCTGACTGTACCGTCGCGAAGACAACGCCAGACCGTGCGCGATTCGGCGGATGGGCTCAATGTCAGCGCGATCAGCACGATCAATGGCGACATCAAACGCATCGGAAGCCGGCTGCAGCGCCGAAATCGAAATCTACGGCTGCGTTGCCGCCTCCGCGTCGAGGGTGGAAACGAATTCGACGTCGCCGATCCAATTGCGCTTGCGTCGCGCGAGTCGCGTGCTTTCGTCTTCGCCTTCCAGATGTGCCGGCGCTCGGCGCAACAATGCCGGATCGACGCCGTCGAAAAGATTGACGTTGACGACCGCGAAGAGCCGGCCGTCGATGCGGCTGGTCACGATCGGCACGAGGCCGCAAATGGAGCAGATGTGGAAATCCGCCGTCTTCGTGTCGAAGCTGTATTTCGACGTGCGCTCGGGCTCCTTGATCGCGATCTTGAGCGAACCGGTCGGGCACGCGGTCCAGACGCCGCCGTGCCGCGTGCAAAACGAACAGGAGCAGGCGCGCGCGGGAATCTCCGTCGGCTCGGGCGACCAGTCGAGCACGAACGAGATGTTCTTGCAGTGGCAGCTTCCGACGATCGGCATTCCCATGGGGCGCAGACTAATGCTCGCGGCGCGGCCAGGCAATTCGGCGACGCCGGCGATCGCGGACACACGTTGCGACGATTGCCAGAAAGCGGCGGCATGAACCGAAGGGACTTGTCGGATCGCAAGCCGATGTGTTGTATCCGCTCATCGCAGAAAGGAGCTCGAAGATGCCCCGTTGTCGTTGGATGTTTGTGATGCTCGCCGCCGCGTTGTTTTCCGGCGCGTGCCACGCCGCTGCGCAAGAGGCGTACTCGTGCCGCGCGCGCGCGCAAGGCGCCGATCCGGTCGCTACGATCGAAACCACGTTGGGCGGCGTGCCGGCGATCTTGCGCGTGCCGAAGACGATCGCGAAAGCGCCGATCGTGTTGTGGCACGGATTCGGTCCGCCGGCGAGCGAGCGGGCACTCGCCGAAGCTCTGCCGCTGGATGACGTGCCTGCCGTGAAGGTGTATCTGGGTTTGCCTCTGTTCGGCAAACGCGCGGAAGCGGGCGGCGTGGAAACGTTGAAGAAGCGGCAGACGACGGATTTCGCGTCACTGGTGTTCGAGCCGGTCGTCGTCGGCGCGGCCGAGGAGTTGCCGGCGGTCGTGAAAGCTTTGCAGTCGATGGATTGCATGAAGCGCGGCGAGAAGATCGGCGTGTTCGGATTTTCCGGAGGCGGCGCCGCGGCGTTGCTCGCGCTCGCCGATCGCAGCGTGCCGATCGGCAGTGCGGTCGTGCTGAATGCATCGACGGGGCTCAGCGCGTCGATCGACGCGTACGAACACGCGATCGGCAAGCCGTACTCGTGGACGAAGGCGTCGCGCAAGCTGGCGCTGCGCACCGATGCGCCCGGTCGAGCGCGCGACATCGCGGCGGGGCATCCGCAGCCGGCGCTGCTGATCGTGCAGGGGACCGCGGACGACATGCTGAAACCTGAGCTCGCGACGGCATTGGATGATGCGTTGCGGCCGCTGTACGCTAAAAATCCAGAGAGACTGCGACTCACGCTCGCCAAGGGCATGTCGCATAACGTCACGGAGACTTCGAGCATCGGCGACCTGCGCGCCTGGGTCGGCGATTGGTTCAACCGCTATCTCGATCCGGTATCCGGCTGAAAAAAAATGCGGCGGCCTCGAGGGGCCGCCGCATCGGCGTTGCCGAACGATCAATGATCGCCGTCGTCGTCGCGATCGTGATGACCGTGCTTGTAGTGCTGGATCACCCACTCGTTGCGCTCGTACGGACGTTCCGTGTCGAGCTGGATCTTCACGCCGCCATTGGTGATGTACGTGCGGCTTTCGGGCGGAAGCATCGTGCCGGAACGCCACTCGTTGCCTTCCTGCCAGTAGTACGTCTTGGTTTCCGGCGCGAAGTAGATGTCGTGATCGCCGTAGTAGATGTACTCGTGATGGCCTTTCTTGACCGTCGTCGTTGTCACCGTCTCGGTCGTCTCCGTGGTCTGGGCCATCGCCGGCGCAGCTACTGCACAAGCAATCGTCAGAGCAGTCGCGCTGATGAAAGTGTGACGCTTGTTCATGGGGGCTCCTATCTAGCTGAACGGAGATGCCGCGGCTTCGTTCGAGAACGTCGACCGCAGAATCCGGCTCAAGGCTACAGACCGCGCCTGAACCGATCGAATCCGCGCGCATCGTTGCGATAGGTGGCATTCATCGGCATAAACGAAATCGAAAAAAAAGCGCGCAGGAGCCGCTCACGGGCGGTCCGGCGCAAACGCGCAGCCGCATCGCGGCTATCGAATCAGCACGCAAATCGCCGGTCAGGCGGGCTTTCGAGCGGCGAGCCGTCAAGCTTGGTCTTGTACGCGAGAAATTGACTCGGAGCGATGCCGCCGCGGCGCGGATATTCGACCTGGGCAAACGATCGTCTATCTATTCGGAATCGGTACTCGGCTAGGGCGGGCGCGGTCGACGGCGACGATCGCCGCCGACACGCGCTTGGGTTCAACGCTCGAAACCGTTGCCGAAGATCGGTTCGCTCGCGACATAGAACGAGCTGCCGTTGCTTGCGAAATCGACCCAGAGCACGACGCGCTCGTCGCCGCTTGCGGTGTTCGGATGCGCTTCTTCGGAGAAGAATCCGTTGACGTCGCCGAGCGTCACCGAGGAGACGGTCAAGCCATCGAGCGTGTCGCCCGCGACTAGTACGGGATTGATCGCGCCGTCGTGCCAGCGGAACACGCCGCGACCGCCAACGCAGAAGAACACCTGGCTGCCGTTGACGGTGAAGGTCAGCGTGTCTTGGGTGACGTCGAACGGCGTCGTGCCGGGCAGCAGCGTCGTGCTGTCGATGAGCGCGGTCAGCGGGCCGCCGCCTTGTGCGACGTCGGCGAACGGAACGCTGTAGAGACCGCCGAATGTATTGCCGTTGCGCGCGACGAAGAGAACGTTGTCGCCGGCGACGAGCGGCGCGCTGAGCGTCAGGTGCGTGGAGCCCGTGCTGTCGCCGGGCAACGATTGGTCAGCGTTGGCGAGATTCTCGTAGGGCCCGGGAAAGTCGGGTTCGTTGCACAGCGTGATGAAGCCGTCGACGACGTCCGCGTACAGCGCGTTGAATCCTGTGCTGGGATCGAGGACGCCCTGGCCGTACGAAACGACGTGATCCGCATCGATCGCGGGAAGGGCGAACGTGTTGACCGGAAACGCGCACGCATCCGAATTGACCGGCGCCGTCGACAGCGCCATCGTCGTCAATGCGCCGGAGCCGTTGGCCGCGATCTTGAAGACGCCCGCGACATTCGACGCCGTGTTGCCGCCGGAAAACACCACCGACTCGCCGTCGGTGCCGAACTGATCGTCCGACAGCGTATCGAACGCATCGCCCGTGCCCGGAATCGTCGTCGACGTATCGACGATGCGCGACACGGCGCCGCCGATCATCGGCACGGTGTAGAAGCCGGGATTACCCTGAGCGTCGAGCGCGCGGAACATCACCGTGCCGTTGCGCAGCACCGTCGGTTGCACGAACGGCGATTCGTCGAATTGGGCGAAGTTGCCGCCTCCGCCCGGAATCGGCGTCGAGGTCGATACGAGCTTTGTGAATCGGCCGTAGCGCCAGGTCCAGATCGACTCGCTTTGTGAATTCAGAAACGCGGTGAACACGATCGTGTCGCCGTCGATGCGCCCGTGCCACGAATAGAATGGGCCGGCGCCATCGGGGCGCTGGGTCACGTTGTCGGTCAGGAATGCCGTGTATCCATAGCGACCGGCCGACGCCGGCATCGAAGCGAATGCGGCGCCGGCGGCCAGCGCCCACAGCGGCAGGTTGAACGTCCTCACGATCGGTCTCCTTGGCAGCGATGCCGGGAGGCCGGCATCTACCGGGCAGTGATCGAATCGGACGAAACGTCACGCGGTTTGGCGAGCCTTTACATCGGCCGATGGCCCAGGCGCGCGGCTTGCGTCGTCAAATAGTCTCGTTCTGGGATGCTCGCGGTCCTTGCAGCCGCGGCAAGGTAGTGCGTGATCGCGGCCGCGTGCTGGCCATCGAGCTCGAGCAGATGCGCGCGCACCGCGTCGAGGCGATGACTGCTGGCGAGGCGGCCCTCCGTCGCGATCGCGTCGACGAGCTCGAGCGCGGACTTGGGACCATGCACCATCGCTGAGGCGATCGCCCGATTGAGCGCGATCATCGGATTGTCGGTTATGCGCTTCAGCACGTCGTAGAGCGCGAGGATCTGCGGCCAGTCCGTCTCTTCGGCGCGTTCCGCTTCATCGTGCACGGCGGCGATCGCGGCCTGCAACGAATAGAAGCCGATCGTGCCTTTCGACAAGGTATGCGTGACCAGAGCGATTCCTTCGGCGATCGCGTCGCGATTCCACAGCGACCGATCCTGCTTTTCTAGCGGGATCAACTCGCCGCTTTCGCCGGTGCGCGCCGGACGCCGCGCGTCGGTCAGCAGCATCAGCGCGAGCAAGCCGGCGACTTCGCCGTCGCGCGGCAGCAGCGCGCGCACCGCGCGCGTCAGGCGGATCGCTTCGTTCGAGAGATCGGCGCGATGAAGATCGTTGCCCGCGCTCGCCGTGTAGCCTTCGTTGAAGATGAGATAGAGAACGTGCAGCACCGACGCGAGCCGTTCCGCGCGCTCGCTCTCGGCCGGCATCTCGAACGGCACGCTCGATGTCTTCACGGTCTGCTTGGCGCGGCTGATGCGCTGCGCCATCGTCGCTTCGGGCACGAGGAACGCATTCGCGATTTCCGCGGTCGCGAGGCCGCCGACCGCGCGCAGCGTGAGCGCGATCGCCGACGAGGGCGTCAACGCCGGATGGCAGCACATGAAAAGGAGCACGAGCGTGTCGTCCTCGTCGATCGGCGATTCCGGCTCGATCGCTTCGGGATCGCCGAACGGCCATTCCTGGCGCGCCAGCAAGGCTTCGCGCTCGCGCCGCGCCACGTCGCTGCGCACCTGGTCGGTCATGCGCCGCGCGGCGACGTGGATCAGCCAGCCGCGCGGATTGTCGGGCGTTCCTTCGCGCGGCCACTGCAATGCAGCGGCGATCAGCGCTTCCTGCACGGCATCTTCGGCTGCGGCGAAATCGCCGAAGCGTCGCATGACGGCGCCGAGCACCTGCGGCGCCAGATCGCGCAGCAGATACTCGATGCCGGTCGCTGCGGAGTTTCGGTTCACTCCTGAATCGAGCACGCGCTCATCACTTGGCGCACTTCGATCGGAAGATGCAGCGGCGCGCCGTCCTTGCCGGGCGCGGACGAGGCGATCGCGGCGATCTGATAGGCGCGCGAGGTGTCGTCGACGTCGACGATCCAGAATCCGGCCAGGAATTCCTTGGCTTCGGCGAACGGACCGTCGGTATCCGGCGCGCCGTCCTTGCGCGAGCGCACGCTCTTGGCCTCCTCGGGACCGGCGAGGCCTTGCGCGTCGACCAGCTCGCCGGACGCGCGCAGCTGTTTGTTGAGATCGACCATGTAGTCGATGTGCGCCTTGATCCGCTCGGGCGGCCAGGTGCCGATGCCGGCGTTGGTCCAGCCTTGCTTGGGGGCGTGCATCATCAGCATGTATTTCATGTCGCGATTCCTCTCGATTCGCGTCCGGGATGGGCGCGTTCACGGGTAAGTCGGAGCACGGCGCGGGTTCTCGACATACCGTCGCAAAATTTTTTCGATGGCTTTCGCGACCCATCGCGGTCGCGGGGATCGCCGCAGAGGTTAGCGTGGCGGGGGCGCGGCGAGCGAGGACGTCAAAGCAGGATGTCGTGCAGGAACGCCCGCGCGAAGCGCCAGTCGCGGCTCAAGGTGCGCTCGGTCACGCCCATGATCTCGGCGATCTTCGGCAGCGGCAGGCCGGCGAAGTAGTGCAGGGTGACCAGCTGCGCCGCGCGCGGATCGTCGACTTCGAGCTTGCGCAGCGCTTCGTCGAGCTCGAGCGCGTGCTCGGCCGTCGCGTCGGCGATCGGATCGGCCGCGTCGATGTCGACCGGAACGACGCCGCCGCCGCGCTTGGCGCGAAGGCGCAGGCGCGCGCGATCGACCAGGATGTGCCGCATCGCCTGCGCGGCGTAGCCGAAGAATTGCGCGGGGTCGGAAAAACGCAGATCGCGTCCGGCGCAGACCTTCACATAGAGCTCGTGCACCAGCGCCGTCGTGTTGAGCGTGGCGCCGTCGTTGCGCGCGAGCTCGCGGCTCGCCATTGCTTTCAGGCGATCGTAGACCTCGGCGAACAGCGCATCGGCGCCAAGCTCCGCCGAGACGGCGGGCAATGTCGAACGGACGGATTCGGCCACGGTGCCTCCGCGTCGATTCTAGCGCTTCGCCGGAAAATCGGTGCGCGATAGCGGTGCGGCGGGCCCCGCCGGTCGGCTACCATGCGCGTTCTCCCTGGATCCTTTGCGCAATGTGGTACGCGATCACCGGTCTTGACCATCCCGATTCGCTGGAACGCCGCCTCGCCGCGCGTCCGGCACACTTGAAGCGACTGCAGGATCTCCTTGCGCAAGGAAGACTCCTTCTTGCCGGCCCGTTTCCGTCGATCGATTCGGAAAATCCGGGCGAGGCCGGTTTCAGCGGCAGCCTGATCGTGGCCGAGTTCGGCGATCTCGCCGCGGCGCAGGCCTGGGCCGACGCCGATCCGTACATCGAGGCCGGCGTCTACCGTGACGTCAGCGTGCGTCCGTTCCGCAAGGTGTTGCCGTGAGCGATCGCGTCGAGCGCATCCGCCGGAGTCTCGAAGCCGGCCTCGCTCCGACGTTGCTCGAGATCGAGGACGAAAGCCACCGCCATGCGGGCCACGCCGGCGCGCGCGACGGCCGCGGCCATTTCCGCGTGCGCATCGTCAGCGCCGCGTTCGCAGGCCAGACGCCGATCGCGCGCCATCGCGCGGTGTACGCAGCGCTCGGCGAGATGATGCAGACCGATATTCACGCGCTGGCGATCGACGCCCGCGCTCCGGAGGAGGATCGATGAGGAACGTGATTGATCGGCAGTATCGTGGGTTGGCGCTGGTCGCCTTCGCTTCGCTGGCCGTGCTCGGCGGCTGCGGACGCGGCGCGGGCGGCGACGAGGTGATCCAGCTCAAGGACGGCGGACCCGCGGTCGCGGTCGTCAACGGACAGGAAGTGCCGCAGCGCCTGCTCGACGCAGTGGCGCGAGCGCACAACTGGGACATGTCCAAGCCCGAATTGCGCGATCGCGCGCTCAGGGAGCTTGCCAACTACATCATCGCGGCGCAGGCCGCGCACGAAGGCCAATTCTCCGGCGACCCCGATTTCGCCGCGAGGGCGGAACTCGATCGGCTGCAAAGCGTCTCCGCGGCGGCGATGGCGGAATTCCAAAAGCGCGCCCAGATCGACGACAGCGTGCTGCGCGCCGAATACGACAAGCAGGTCGTCAAGGCCGGCAGCGACGAATACGACTTCGGCCATATCGTGTTCGCGACCGAGCCCGAGGCGATCAAGGCCGCGGGCGAGGTACTCGGCGGAAAACCGTTCGATACCGTGCTCGAAGCGCACAAGAAGGATGCGCGGCAGGCGCGCCAGTTCACGCACATCCGCGGCGCTCAATTGCCGCAGCCGATCGCGCAGGCGCTGACGACGATGAAGCCGGGCGAGACGTCCAAGGTGCCCGTGCAGAGCTCGTTCGGCTGGCACGTCCTGCACCTGACGGCGGTCAAGCCGTACACCCCGCCTGCGTTCGATCAGGTAAAGGAAAACCTGCGCCGCACGCTGGTCAAGCACGCCGGCGAGGAGCGCCTGCGCACGTTGCGCGAGCAGGCCAAGGCCACGTTGATGACGCCTTCCGGTCCTGTCGAATGGAGCGTCATACCGAAGCCTCCGGCTCCGGGCCAGGCCGCACCGGCGGGTGCGCCGAAGGTGATCACACCCGGACCCGCGGCGGCAAAGCCAGCACCCCAGCCGCCCTCCGGCGCCGATCAGCCGGACAAGCCAAAAGGCGGCTCCTGAGCCGCCGGGATGCCGCAGAGCGTGAAATCGGGCGACCGCAGGTTGCTGCGCGCTCCTTGCACCCAGGGACGCGGGGCTTGAAAATCCGCGCCCCGCTCGAAAAACCGCTGCCGCACGTCACCGGCGCGGCAGCGGCACACCGTTCCGTATTTCCGCCGATGCGCGCGCGCGTCGCGACGCAGCCGAGGCTCTCGTTTCCATGCGCTTGACCACGATCAAACTGGCCGGATTCAAATCGTTCGTCGATCCGACCACGCTCAACCTGCCCACCAACATGTCCGGCATCGTCGGACCGAACGGCTGCGGCAAGTCGAACATCATCGACGCGATCCGCTGGGTCATGGGCGAAAGCGCGGCAAGCCGCTTGCGCGGCGATGCGCTGACGGACGTGATCTTCTCGGGTTCTTCCGGACGCAAGCCGGTCGGCAGCGCGATGGTCGAGCTTCTGTTCGACAACTCCGACGGCACGATAATCGGCGAATACGCGAGCTACGCCGAGATCTCGGTCAAGCGCATCGTCAGCCGCGACGGACAGTCGCAATACTTCTTGAACGGCGTGCGCTGCCGCCGCCGCGACATCACCGATCTTTTCCTCGGCACAGGCTTGGGCCCGCGCAGCTACTCGATCATCGAGCAGGGCATGATCAGCGAGATCGTCGAAGCCGATCCTGAGCAGCTGCGCAATCATCTCGAAGAAGCCGCCGGCATCTCCAAGTACAAGGAGCGCCGCAAGGAAACCGAAAGCCGCATCAAGGCGACGCGCGAGAACCTCGACCGCGTGCGCGACGTGCGCGACGAAGTCGACAAGCAGCTCGAACACTTGAAGCGCCAGGCGCGTGCCGCGGAGCGCTGGCAGGCGCTGAAGAACGAGCAGAAGAAAAAAGAAGCGGAGCTGAAGGCGCTCGGCCTTCGCGCCGCGCAGGCGCTGGTCGAGGAGCACGCGGCGGAGCTGCGCAAGGCCGAGCTTGGTATCGAGCAGCAGGTCGCCGAGCAGCGGCATGTCGAAGCCGAGCTCGAAACCGGCCGCGAAAAGCACGGCACCCACGGCGAGCATCTCAACAAGGTGCAGTCCGAGGTCTATCGCATCGGTGCGGAGATCGCGCGCGTCGAGCAGCAGATCCAGCATCACAAGGAATTGACCGAACAGCTGCAGCGCGCGCGCGAGGAAACCGAGCGCGCGCACGCCGAGCTCGCTACGCACATCCGCGACGATCAGGCGCGCTACGAAGACGTGAGCCGCGCGCTCGCCGAAGCCGATCCGAAACTCGCCGAGCTTCGCGCCGCCGACGAGGCCGGCGCCGAAGCTGTGCGCGTCGCCGAGCAGAAGCTCGCCGAGTGGCAGGGCCAGTGGGACGAGCACGCCAAGACGACATCGCAGGCTTCGCAGTCCGCCGAAGTCGAGCGCACGCGCATCGACTATCTCGATCGCCAGTGCCTCGCGGCCGATCAGCGCCGGCAGACGCTGGAAACCGAACGCAGCGCAGCGAATCTCGACGAGCTGGGCAAGTCGCTCGAGTCGCTCGACGCGCAGCACGCGGAATTGCGCACGCAGGTCGAATCGTTCACGGGCACGCTCGAAGAGCGCCGCGCCGCAGCAGAGCGATTGCTCGAAAGCGAGCGCGCGGTGCATACCGCGCTCAGCGGCAAGCGCGGCGAGCTCGAAAAAACCCGCGGACGCCTGTCTTCTCTCGAAGCGCTGCAGCATGCCGCGCTCGGCGAGACCGGCGCCGCCGTCACCGAATGGCTGCAGCGCGCTGGCCTCGGCAATCCCAAGCGCCTCGGCGAGGCGCTGCGCGTCGAAGCCGGCTGGGAGCGCGCAGTCGAAACCGTGCTCGACGGCTGGCTCGAAGCGGCGCTGATCGACGATCCATCGTCCATCGCGCCGGAGCTGGCTTCCCTGCGCGATGCCGATCTCACCTTGATGACGGCGAACGAGAGCGCGTCTTCGCTCGGTGGACTTGCCGCTTTCGTCGAAGGCCCGGCGGCCGCGCGCGAAATCCTGTCGCGAGTGCGCACCGCCGCGTCGCTCGACGAAGCGCGCTCGATGATCGGCCGTCTCGCGATCGGCGAATCGGTCGTGACCCGCGACGGCGAATGGCTGGGCACAGGCTTCGCACGCGTGCAGCGCGGCGCGGGCTCGCAAGTCGGCGTGATCGCGCGCGAACGCGAGATTCGCGACGTCGCCGCGCGCATCGGCGAGCTCGAGCGCGAGATCGAAGGCCACGGCCACGCCGCCGAGAGCGGCAAGCGCGAACGCATGGACGCGGAGCAGGCGCGCGATGACGTGCAGCGCGAGCTCTACACCGCGCATCGCCGTCTCGCCGAGATCGCCGGCCAGCTGCAGAGCCAGCGCGGACGCATGGACAGCGCGCACGAGCGCATGGCGCGCATCGCGCGCGAGCTCGAAGAGCTCGAACAGAAGCTCGCCACCGATCGCGATCAGGCGCGCGAAGCGCGAGCGCGGCTCGAATCCGCCATCTCGAACATGAGCGAGCACGAGCAGCGCCGCCAGAAACTCGACGTGGAGCGCCGCGCCTTGCTCGAAGCGCGCGAGGAAGCGCGCATGAACGCGCGCGAGCTTCGCGAGAGCGTGCACCAGATGGCGCTGTCGGTCGAATCGCGCCGCGCGGCGCACGCTTCGCTGGAACAATCGCTGCAGCGCATGCAGGGCCAGCTCGCGCAGTTCGATGCGCGCCGCAACGAGATCGCGGCGCAGCTCACGACCGGCAACGATCCGTTCGAGGGACTCGAAGCGGAGCGGCAGACGTATCTCAACCAGCGTTTACTGGTCGACAAGCAGCTCGTCGAAGCGCGCCAGACACTGCAGGAGCAGGACGCGGAGCTGCGCCGGCTCGAGCAGGAACGCCATCGCATCGAACAAGGCCTCAGCGAGCACCGTGAGGCGATCGCGCAGACGCGCCTGCGCGAGCAGGAGCACAAGCTGCGCGCACAGGCATTGAGCGCGGCGATTACCGAGGCCGGCTTCGAGCTCGACGCCATCTTCCAGACGCTGCCGGCCGAAGCCGACGCCGATCAATGGCAGGGCGAGGTCGCCGAGCTGGAACAGAAGATCCGCCGCCTCGAACCCGTCAACCTCGCCGCGATCCAGGAATTCGAGGAGCAGTCGCAACGCAAGACCTATCTCGACGCGCAGCTCACCGACCTTACGACCGCGCTCGAAACGCTCGAAGGCGCGATCCGCAAGATCGACAAGGAGACGCGTGCGCGTTTCAAGGAGACGTTCGATCGCGTCAACGTCGGCATCCAGGAACTGTTCCCGCGGCTCTTCGGCGGCGGGCACGCCTATCTGGAGCTCACCGGCGAGGATCTCCTGTCGACCGGCGTCACGATCATGGCGCGACCGCCGGGCAAGCGCGTGAGCTCAATCTCGCTCCTCTCGGGCGGCGAGAAGGCACTGACCGCGGTGTCGCTGGTGTTCTCGATCTTCCGCCTCAATCCCGCGCCGTTCTGCCTCCTCGACGAGGTCGACGCGCCGCTCGACGAGGCCAACATCGGCCGCTTCTCCTCGCTGGTCACCGAGATGAGCGAGCGCGTGCAATTCATCTTCGTCACCCACAACAAGGGCACGATGGAGGCCGCGCGGCAGCTCTGCGGCGTTACCATGCGCGAGCCGGGCGTGTCGCGGCTGGTGCAGGTGGACCTCGCCGAAGCCGCTAAACTCGCAGGTGCTGCCTAATATCGAGGAACGCGCATGGAACAGCAGGCCCTGAGCGCGACCGAGCTTCGCGTCATCGTCGCCGTCATCGGCGTGATCGCGCTGGCGCTGATCTATTTCTTCGGTCGTCCGAGAAGGCCCGGCCAGGGCGAGCGCCGTTCCGCCAAGCGTGCCGAGGACGGTCGCATCGAACCGACCTTGGGCGCGACCGACGGCGAGCCGGAGCAGGGCGAGCTGGACGTATCGCTGCGCGCCGAGCTCGATCGCCTCGGCCGCGACGGCACCGCGAGACCCATGGCGCGATCGAATGTCGGCGTACGGCCCGATCGCAAGATCGAGCGCATCGTCACGTTGTTCGTCGCGACGCGCTCGGGCGAAATGCTGGCCGGATCCGATGTCGTCGTCGCGGCGGAAAAAGCTGGTCTGCAGTTCGGCGACATGGGCATCTTCCATCGCATGGCTTCGGGCAAGGCGAGCGAGGGTCCGGTATTCAGCATGGCGAACATGGTCAAGCCCGGCAGCTTCGACATGAGCAAGCTCGATGCGCTGGAAACGCCGGGCGTCACGCTCTTCATGACTTTGCCGGGTCCGCTGGCGGCGCTCGATGCGTGGGAAATGCTGTTGCCGACGGCGCAGCGCCTGGCCGAGCTTCTCGACGCGACCGTGCTCGACGAGGAGCGCAACGCGCTCGGGCGCCAGCGCATTGCGCATCTGCGCGACGAGCTGCGCGCGTGGGATCGTCAGCAGGAACGCAATCAGATTCGTCCCGGACGGTGACGTGGCGAGGTTGCAACGTCCTTGCGACGTCCTCTATATTCAACCTTATGGTTGATCATACGCAGCGCGAAGTGCGCATCGTCCGCACGTTTTCGGCGACGCCCGAGGAAGTGTTCGATGCCTGGATCGATGCCGACGCCCTGATGCACTGGATGGTGCCGATTCCCGGCGGAAAGACGAAAGCGGAGCTCGATCCGCGCGTCGGCGGTCGTTATCGCATCGAGATGATCGGCAACGGCGAGACGTATCCGCACGAAGGCGAGTACCTGCGCGTCGAGCGGCCGCATCTGCTCGAGTTCACGTGGATATCCAATGCCACGAAGCGCGAGCGCAGCGTCGTCACGGTCGAGCTTCGCGCGATCGGCGAGGGCGCGACGGAGCTGACGCTGACGCACAAGCGGCTGCCGAGCGCGGATTCCGCGCGCTCGCACGAAGAAGGATGGAACATCGGTCTAACCCGCCTTGCCGACTTAGTCGCGCGCAAGGCCTCTTGATCCGGAGGATACGGACGTGGCATTGAAAACCTATTCGGGAAGCTGTCATTGCGGAGCGGTGCGCTTCGAGGCCGACATCGATTTGAGCCAAGGCACGAACCGCTGCAACTGCTCGATCTGCACCAAGGCGCGCACGTGGTTCGCGCTGGTGCCGCCCGACAACGTGCGTCTGATCGAGGGCGCCGGCGCGCATACCGACTATCAATGGACTCCGCCGGGCAAATCCGAGTCGTTCCTGCACTTCCAGTTCTGCAGCACATGCGGCGTGCGCACGTTCGGCTATGCGGGCGAGGGCGACAAGGCGTTCCGCTTCGTGTCGATCGCGGCGCTCGACGATGTCGATGCCGCGGAGCTCGCCGCGGCGCCGATCCGCTACGCCGATGGCCGCAACAACCGCTGGGATCAGGCACCGGAAGACAATCGTCCGCTCTGAAGCACAAGAAAAGCGTTCATCTCGCAGAGACGCAGAGATCGCAAAGAAGTTCATTGGGCTCTCTGTGCGATCTCCGCGTCTCCGCGAGAACATCGCTTTTGAGCTCGGCCTGCCCAAGAGAGAGACGCCGGAAGGTCGCATCCGCTGATTGATCCGATCAGCGCTCGTAAGCGCGCGCGAGCCCGTTCAAGTGCGCGCGCTCGTCCTCGCGCAGGAACGGCGCGATCAGCATCATCACCTGATGGATGCCGCGACCGAGATCTTCGGGTCCGGCATCCGCTTTGCCGCCGCGGACCGCGTCGAAGCTGAGCCAGAACGTCGCGATCAGCAGCACGTTCTCGGCGAGCGCGCGGATTTCATTGTCGCTCGCGCGCAATACGCCGGCGCGAGCGAGGCCCTGCATCAGCTCGACCGCGCTCGCGGACGCGCGCGCCATGATGCGCGCGAAGCGGAGCTTGAGCTTGCGGCTGCGCGAGAGGATGTCGACGAGATCGCGATAAAGGAAACGGTATTCCCAGAGGCACTCGAAGATCAGGTGCAGCTGCAGCCAGATATCTTCGAGATTCGGCAGGCGATCCTTGGGGATCAGCAGCGCGTCGTCGATGCGCGCTTCGTAGCGCGAAAACAGGTGCTCGACGATGTCTTCCTTGTTGCGGAAGTGGTAGTAGAGATTGCCGGGACTGATGCCGATTTCGTCGGCGATATGGTTCGTCGTGACGTTAGGCTCGCCTTGCGCGTTGAACATCGCGAGGCTGGTGTCGAGGATGCGCTCGCGGGTCTGGCTCGCCATGCGCGGCGGAGAAATCGCTTAGCCGCCCGCGATCCATGGATGGATCGCGCGCGCAACGCGAACGCGTTGCGCGGAGCCGATTCCGGACCTGCACCGGAGTCGGCGAGTTGAGCGAGTGCAGGACAGCACTCGCTCAACCATCGGACAATCGTTTCACGAGGTCGACGTATTTCTGCATGGCATCGTCGCTCTTGGTGCCCTTGAGCTTGGCCCAGGCTTCGTACTTGGCCGTGCCGACGAAATCGAAGAAGCCGGGCTTGGGACCCGAGACGTCGCCTTCCGATCCCTGCTTGTACAACGCGTAGAGCTTGAGCAGCGTGTCGTTGTCGGGGCGTTCCGGAAGTTTCTTGACGTCTTCCGCCGCCTTCTCGAAGCGCGCTTTGAGATCGGACATGGGGTCACCCGGGCGATGCACAGCATGCGGATGCCGAGCTTACATCAGCGCGGCGCGGCTGCGTAGCCACGCGTGCCTGGGCGCGGCTATGCTCTCGCAACGGCGAAAGACGCAAGAGCGGGGAGAGAGCGGTCATGACTTATTTCGTCACCGGCGCGACCGGTTTCATCGGCCGTCATCTGATCGAGCGGCTGCTCGAGCGCAAGGGCACGATCTATTGTCTCGTGCGCAAGGAATCGCTGGCGAAATTCAAGGATGTCCGCGAAGCGCTCGGTGCGAGCGAAGATCGCCTCGTCGCCGTCACCGGCGATCTCGCCAAGCCCAAGCTCGGCGTTGCGCCCAACGTGCAACGCGATCTTTCGGGCAAGGTGCGCCACTTCTTCCACCTCGCCGCGTTGTACGACCTTTCGGCCGACGCGGAAAGCCAGATTCAAGCGAATGTCGAAGGTACGCGACATGCGCTCGCGTTCGCCGACGCGATCAAGGCCGGCGTCTTCCATCACGTCAGCTCGATCGCCGCCGCCGGGCTTTACCCCGGCGTCTTCCGCGAAGATATGTTCAACGAAGCCGAAGAGCTCGATCACCCGTATTTCCGCACCAAGCACGACGCCGAGGCGCTGGTGCGCAACGAGTATTCGCGGCCGTACCGCATCTATCGGCCGGGCATCGTCATCGGAAGCTCCAAGACCGGCGAGATCGACAAGATCGACGGACCGTATTATTTCTTCCGGCTGATCAAGAAAATGCGCCAGACGCTGCCGCCGTGGATGCCGACGATCGGCCTCGAAGGCGGGCGCATCAACCTGGTGCCGGTCGACTGGGTCGCGGCCGCGCTCGACCATATCGCACACAAGCCGGGTCTCGACGAGCACACGTTCCATTTGACCGATCCGGCGCCGCGACGCATCGGCGAAGTGCTGAACCTCTTCGCCCGCGCCGGCCATGCGCCGCAGATGACGATGCGTCTCGACGCGCGCATGTTCGGCTTCATTCCGGGCAGCGTGCGCGCGGCGATCGGCAGCCTGCCGCCGGTCAAGCGCGTCGTGAACGTGCTGCTGCGCGATCTCGGCATTCCAGCCTCGGTGATGAAATTCATCAACTATCCGACGCGTTTCGATTCGCGCGAGACCGAGCGCGCGTTGAAGGGATCGAAGATCGTCCTGCCCAAGCTCGACGATTACGCGTGGCGGCTTTGGGATTACTGGGAACGCCATCTCGATCCGGATCTCTTCGTCGATCACTCGCTCGGCGGCAAGGTTCGCAACAAAGTCGTCGTCATCACGGGCGGATCGTCCGGCATCGGCAAGGCGGCGGCGCTGAAGATCGCGGCAGCCGGCGGCCAGCTGGTCATCTGCGCGCGCGGCGCGGACGAGCTCGATGCGACCAAGAAGGAAATCGAAGCCGCCGGCGGCGTCTGCCACACGTACGTCGTCGATCTCGCCGACCTCAATTCCTGCGACGCCTTCGTCAAGCAGGTGCTGGCCGATCACGGCCGCGTCGACATCCTCGTCAACAACGCCGGGCGCTCGATCCGCCGCGCGATCAGCGCCAGCTTCGACCGCTTCCACGATTTCGAGCGCACGATGCAGCTCAATTACTTCGGTGCGCTGCGCCTGATCATGGGCGTCCTGCCGGGCATGGCCGAGCGGCATCGCGGGCACATCATCAACATCTCGTCGATCGGTGTCTTGACCAATTCGCCGCGTTTTTCCGCGTATGTCGCCTCGAAGGCCGCACTGGATGCGTTCTCGCGCTGCGCGCAGGCCGAGTACTCCGACAACGGCGTCAGCTTCACGACGATCAACATGCCGCTGGTCAAGACGCCGATGATCGCGCCGACCAAGATGTACGAGTCGGTGCCGACGCTCTCGCCCGAAGAAGCCGCCGACATCATCGTCGAGGCGATCGTCGAACGACCGGTGCGCATCGCGACCCGGCTCGGCACGTTCGCTCAGATCTTCTACGCGCTGGCTCCGCGCGTCTACGAGATCGTCATGAACACCGCGTTCCGTCTTTTCCCCGACTCGTCGGCGGCGAAGGGCATGAAGGGGCGCGGCGAAGCCGAGCAACCGACCAGCGAGCAGATCGCATTCGCCTCGCTGATGCGCGGAGTGCACTGGTAACACAACCGTCACGGTTCCGTGCCGGAAGATTTTGTGTGGTGCAACGCACGTCTTGTAAACGTCGCGTTGCATTTTCACATTGTGCCCACTCTCGAATAATGTATAGAAACACGCGAAGCGCGCGAGCGACCGCCGAGCGTTCGCGCATTCACCGGAACTTCGTTTAGCGATCATGGGGCGAGTGCGGCCGTGGGTGGCCGCGTGCATGAGATCGTGCGGCGGCGTTTCCGGGACGATTGTCGCGTGATGGATCACGGCGACGCTTCCGTCAAAGGTTCCGTGGGGGAACAAACGAGGACACCGGTGAGCGCATCCGCGCCTCGCCGCGGGTTGTTGCGGCCCAAAAAAAGAGAAGGGGATAGCGATGCGCAAGCTCGGCACGAAACACGTCGAATCAGGGAAGGCGTGCGCGTACGCGGTCACCGCGCTCTGCTCGCGGCTGATCCTTCTCTTCGTCGCGTTTGCGGTCTTCTTTCCGACGCAGGGCCGAGCACAAGTCGCCTGTACGCCGGATGCCGGCTACACGACCTGTCGCGCCTACACATACACGGGCGCCGATCAGGGCGTCACGGTGCCCGGCAGCATCACGAGCATCAAGGTGAAAGCGTGGGGCGCCGGCGCCGGCGGCAGCGTTCTCGCGGCTTCCAACATCGGAGCGCCGGGCGGCTCCGGCGGCTATGTCGAAGGTGTGCTCGCCGTAACGCCGGGCAGCCAGTACGTCGTCATGACCGGCCGCGGCGGCGGCGCGGACGGCACGGCGGGCAGTTCCGCGAACTGCAGCGCAGCCTACGGCTTCGGTGGCGCTTGCGCGCCCGCGCGCGGCGGCTCTTATAGCGATGGCGGCGGCGGCGGCGGACTGGCTGGCCTCTTCACCGGCTCGACGCCCGTCACAGCGACCGACAACGCGCGCGCTGTCTTCGTCGCGGGCGGAGCCGGTGCCGGCGAAGGCACGAACGCCTGCGGCAACACGAGCGCAGCCGGCGGCGCCGGCGGCAACTCGTTCGCGGGCGCGATGTCGACGATGCAAGGCATCAACGGCGCCTTCAGCGGTGGCGCCAATCCTACCGGCGGCGGCGGCGGCTATCACGGTGGCGACGGCACGACGCGTCTCAGGAACGGCACCTGCGTCGCCAGCGCCAATGGCGGCAGCAACTTCATCGCGGGCGCGGGCACGAGCGCCACGGTCAATCTTCCCGGCAACGAAGCGCCGTCGGTGCCGAACTTCACCGTCAAGAATCCGCCGAGCACGACCGAGCCGCAATACATCGCCGGCGTCGGTGTCGGCCAGTTGGCGCTGGCTGTGGTCGGCGGCAACGGACTGGTCGTCCTGCAGTGGGCCGACCCGATATTGAGCGTGTCCAAGACGGCGACGCCGAATCCGTTCGTGAGCGGCCAGCCGGCAAGTTATGCGGTCACGATACAGAACACGGGCGCCGCGCCGACCTTCGGCAACATCACGATCAGCGACACGCTGCCGACCGGCGTTACGCTCGCGAGCGCGAGCGGCGCGAACTGGAGCTGCAGCGGAACGACCGCGCTGACGTGCACGTTCACCGGCGTGCTGGCGATCGGCGACAGCACGA
>Ga0268265_10000295_pt1 | contig 56143 bp, 56 predicted proteins | sample KBSSwiS52_FD_190355 | JGI IMG/M metagenome (GOLD analysis project Ga0268265, IMG submission 190355) | Switchgrass rhizosphere microbial communities from Kellogg Biological Station, Michigan, USA - KBS Switchgrass S5-2 (SPAdes) (version 2) | ecosystem: Host-associated > Plants > Roots >... | reverse complement strand
CGCCCGAAATCACCGTCATATGAGTCATCGCACCGTCCCTCGAACCGGTGCAAACACCTGTGCTTGCACCGGTGCTATCTCGACGGATCAGTGGCGACCCTCAAGGCGGCCTAGACCGGACGGATACACCTTAACGCGAGTCACTCCGCCACCGCATGCGAGTCTGCGGCTGAAATTACGGCGCCAGTTCACTAAATACACTTTTTGATACCGAGCAATTCATCATCGGGGTCATTACGGCCCTATTCCTTCTCCCACTAACCAACAAACAGGCCATTTTCGTCGTGCGGTGCCGGGAAACCGTGCGCGTTTTCCAGCATTGGCATCGTTACCGACCGTCCCACGGATTGAGGATGAGAACACCAGTCGCGTCGAAATCCACGACATTGCGCCTTGCCAGCGTCAGGCCCATGCGCCAGAGCGGTTACGGCGATCCAGCCATCACGCTCGCTGACAGGATGGGGGACATCCAGCGCAGCGCAGGCAACCGCGACGGGGGAGTCCATCGCGAGCACTCGGCCAGCAAAGCCCGGTTTGACGATATGATCGAGCCAGCGCCGCAGCTTCTCGCCCTGCGGGTGATCGCGGCGCTAGACGTGCACCACGCCCAGTTCCAGCTCGAACAGCGAACATGGCCGAAATAAACGTGGTGCTGGGGTCTGTCGTCTTGAGCCAGGCTATGACGTCCGGCACCGCGCGCCCCGATCGGACCTTGCGGCTTTCGGAGATGACATTGGTGTCGATCAGGAACATCGATCCAGGTCCGCCGGTCGCGCCGCGATGTGCGCCCTGGGCGGCTCGAAATCGAAATCCTGATCATCGTCGGGCATCAGCACATCCAGCAACGACGTGCCGCGCCCCGCAAGTCGCTCATAGTCCTTGATCGCCAACACGACGAGAGAGGGCTTGCTGTGGTCGGTGATGAACACGGGACCGGACAAGGCGGCACGTTTGATGCTGCGGGGGTCGCGATTGAATTCCCTGCCGGTGAAGGTGACGGCCATGGGCCTTCTGATGCGTAGTTACATACAGACATATGCTGGTGTGTGCCCTAACAGGCAATTGGGCTCGAGCTGATCTGGTGGCCTCTTTCGGATCGCATGCCGCTCGCCACACGCCATTGTGTCGGGCAACCTCACGTCCGTCCGATTGGGCACGCTGAACACTTACCTTGCCTGCCGATGTCACGAAAAGGCGATTCGACCGAAAGCTATGGATTTCCCATCCTCACGATTGGCTTTTTCCTATCGTTCGTGCTACGTTCTTGTTCGGCGAGTCGAGGAAGGGAACCCAGCGTGGATGATTCAGCTGTTGAAACGGCGGAAACACGGGCGAATGGCCGCTTCAGACCCGGCACATCGGGCAAACCCGCCGGCGGGCCCAAGGGCGCGAAGAAAAAGACGACGCTTCTGGCCGAGGAGGCGATGGAAGAAAAAGTAGGAGCAGTCGCTGCCTACGCCAAAATGAGCTGGCCCCAACAGATCGATGCAATGTGGGATGCCGAGGAAGCGGAGCGGAAGGCGGCGGCGGTCCCGGCCGAAACGGAATCGGCCGAAGCCCGGGCGGCAGAAGCCGCCGATCCGGCGGACGACGGCGCCGGCAAACCCGATGGGTTGCAGAAGGGCACCGCGGCGGTGACCGGTGCAAACTATGAAATTAACAGGGAAATACAGGCCGGCGATGCGCTCCGGGCAGTCCCGTCATCCAATCGGGAACGTTGGGAGCGGCCGGCCGCTCCCCTCGGGGCGACGTCCGCCCGCCTGCCCGTCGATCACAACGTGCCGCAGCCTTATGTCGACATGACCGTGGAGGCCCCCAGCGAAAGGCTTATTGCGGCCCGGGCGCACTACAGGGATCTTGTCCGCGCACGGACCAGGGAATTTACCTGACCTTTTCCGACCGGCCCGGTGGCGATCGCGAGACCGCGACGCCGCAGCGCGGGGGTTCGGGGGCGCGGCATGCCGATGAGCGAAGGGGCAGTGAACATCGATGCAAAAACAGGAAAATACAGGTCGCCGCGGCCCTCCCGCCCACGCCGCTTCGCCGATGACCGGCACGCCATGCGCCGTTCGATGCCTCCGCGCCGGCCTCTCGTGCGCTCGTCGAGCGAGTGAAGTCCCGCTGTTAAAACAGCGAAAATACAGCGGAACAGCGCCGGCGTCCGCCGCACGATCTCGCCCTCATGTCCGCCGCGGCCTATCCCGGCCGCCCGGGCTTGCCGAGATAATAGGACAAGGGCGCGCGTGCCTGGCTGCGGCCGGGGGTGGCCTGCAGCAGGTCGTAGACCACGGCATTTTCCAGCACGCGCTGCACATAGCCGCGCGTCTCGGTGAGCGGGATCGACTCGATCCAGTCGAGCACGTCGACCGAACCGGTGCGCGGGTCGCCATTGGCGGCGAGCCATTTGTTCACATTGCCCGGGCCGGCATTATAGGCTGCGACCGCCAGCACATAGCTGCCGCCATAATAGTCGAGCATGCGCTGGATATAGGTGGCGCCCAGGCTGATATTATATTGCGGATCGTCGGTCAGCCCCTCGAGCCGGTAGCTCGCGCCGATCCTGGCCGATGTCTCGCGCGCGGTGCCCGGCATCAGCTGCATCAGCCCGCGCGCGCCGGCGCGGCTGATCGCCTGCCGGTCGAACTGGCTCTCCTGCCGTGCGATCGCGTGGATGATCGTCGCTTTGTTCTGATAGCCCGACGGCACCGGCACGCGCGGGAAATTGGCCTGCGGCAGATCGAAACCGTTGATCCGGGCACTGCGGCCGATCATCACGCCGAGATCGGGACGCCGCAATCTGACCGCCAGTTCGCTCGCCAGCACATGGTCGGCCTGGGTCTTCGCATCGGCCGAAATCGCGCGGATGAAACGGGTCTGCTCCTGCCAGGCGCCGAGATCGCCGAGCAGCATGGTGGCGCGAATCGGTTCCTGCGCGAACCACGCATCACGCAGCGCGACATCGATCGGCGGGGGCGTCACCTGCGGCACCGCGAGCGGGCGGCCGATCCGTTCGCTGGCGAGCTGGCCATAGAACTGGTCGTAGTTGAGCGCCGCCTGGCCGTAATAGCGATCCGCATCCTCGCGCCGCCCGGCCGACTGGGCCGCGCGGCCGGCCCAGTAATAGCCCTTCGACTGCGTCTGCGGCGATCGTGCGGCCAGCGCATAGCGCTCGAACATCGTGATCGCCTCGGCCGGCCGGTTGAGCCGCTCGAGCGCGGTCAGGCCGGCGAGCCAGGCCAGGCTGGTATAATCGTCGCGCTCGCCGATCGGGCGGTCGCGCACCGATATGCCGGCCGGATAGGCATCGTCGATCTGCCGGGCGATGTCGTAGGCGGTCGAATATTGGCCGTCCTTCTCCGCACCGCGGGCGATCGACAGCAGCACCTCATACCATTTCTCGACATTGGTCGGCCGCGCGGTCAGCATATGCGGCTGCGCCAGCGATGCCCGCGCGGCGGGGTATTGGCCGGTTGCCAGCAGCCAGCGTGCGCGATCGGCGAGGAAGCCGGCGTCGCCGCGCGCGATCGTCGATACCGCGCTCGATTTGATCGCGGCGTCGGGCGCTCGCGACAGCATCGCGATCCGCGCCTCGTAGATCGGCCGCTTGCCCGGCGATGTCAGCGCGACGACGCGCGCGGCATCGGCGGGACGGCTGGCCCACAGCAGGGTCTCGACCCGCGCATCATAATCGCCCGGCGCGAACCAGGCCGAATAAGCGGCGATCAGCCGCGCCTCGTCGGTCGTCGGCAGCACGCCCGAGGCCCAGGCCAGCCGCGCCGCCTGCGCCGCGCCGGCGCGGTCGCCGGTCGCGCTCAGCGCGTCGGCATTGCGGGCATGGCCGATCGGGGTCAGCGGCGGGAAACGGCGGAAGAAGGCGGCGACCTGCGTCGGCGAGAAGCTGTCGGGCTGGATCGCGCGTTCGGCCGCGCGGCGCATGTCGATCTCGCCCGGCCAGCCGGGATGCGCGATCAGGAAGGCCGAATATTGCTCGAAGGTCGCGCGGTCGTTGCTGGCGAGATTGTTCCATTGCAGCACCGCCTCGGCGAGCGGATCGGTGCGGATGCTGACCGGCGCGTACATTGCGCCGCCGGTGCCGAGCCGTGCGCGATACCAGCTGCGCTGTTCGGGGCTCAGCGACTGGGCGATGGCGGGGGAGGCGGTGATCGCGGCCAGACAGGCGCCGATCAATAGGCGCGTCACCATGCTGGACAGTCGGGGGGGTGCATCCCTATCAGGCGCGACGAACGAGATGAATGGATTCATACCCGTGCTTATAGGCGTGATCGCGCCGTGCGGTGAAGGAGCTTCTAGATGTTTTCCGGCTCGATACCGGCCCTGGTGACACCATTTCGCGATGGAGCGTTCGACGAAGCCGCGTTTCGTGCGCTCGTCGACTGGCAGATCGAGGAAAAGTCGAACGGGCTGGTCCCGTGCGGCACCACGGGCGAGTCAGCGACGATGTCGATCGACGAGCATCATCGCGTCGTCGAAGTCTGCATCGAACAGGCGGCGGGGCGCGTGAAGGTGATCGCCGGCTGCGGATCGAACGACACGATGACCGCGCTGCAGCACATGCAGGTCGCCAAAAGCTGCGGCGCCGATGCCGCGCTGGTGGTGGCGCCCTATTACAACCGGCCCAACCAGGACGGTCTCTACGCGCATTTCGCGTATCTGGCGGACAAGTGCGACCTGCCGATCATCCTCTACAACGTGCCGTCGCGGACGATCACCGACATTTCGGTGGAGACGATGAGCCGGCTGGCGGCGATTCCGACGATCATCGGCGTCAAGGATGCCAGCGGCAATGTCGCGCGCGTCACCGGCCAGCGGCTCGGCTGCGGCGAGGATTTTTGTCAGCTGTCGGGCAATGACGACATGGCGCTCGGCTTCATGGCGATGGGCGGGGTCGGGTGCATCTCGGTCACCGCAAACGTCGCGCCGCGGCTGTGCGCGGACTTCCAGGCGGCCTGCGCCGCCGGCGACTGGGCCAGGGCACTCGAGCTGCAGGATCGGCTCTATCCGCTGCATGTCGCCCTGTTCACCGACGCATCGCCGGGTCCGGTCAAATATGCGCTCAACATCGTCCGGCCCGACATGCCGGCCGATCTCCGCCTGCCGATGACGCCGCCGTCCGACGCAAGCCGGGCTGCGGTCGACCAGGCGCTCGCGATCGCCGGCCTGACCTGATCTTCATGTTTTTTTGTTACGCCAGCGCGACGGCATTCGCTGGAATGCCGGTCGCGCGACCCTAGATAGGCAAGAATGGCCCGCCCCAAACCTGCATTGTTCGAAAAAGTGAAGACCGTCGCCGAGAACCGGCGCGCGCGTTACGATTATTTCCTCGAGGATTTCTTCGAAGCCGGCATCGCGCTGACCGGCACCGAGGTGAAGTCGCTGCGCTTCGGCGAGGGGTCGATCGCCGAGAGCTATGCCGAGGTCAAGGATGGGCAGGCCTGGCTGATCAACGCCAACATCCCCGAATTCAGCCACGGCAACCGCTATAATCACGAGCCGAAGCGCCCGCGCAAGCTGCTGCTGCACGAGCGCGAACTGCACAAGATGGCGACCAAAGTGGGCCGCGAGGGCATGACCCTGATCCCGCTGTCGATCTACTTCAACCCGCGCGGCCGGGCGAAGGTGGAACTGGCGCTCGCCAAGGGCAAGAAGCTCCACGACAAGCGCGACACCGAGAAGGCGCGCGACTGGAAACGCGAACAGGGACGCCTGATGCGGGAACGGGGATGATGAAGGAGGAGCGTACCGGCTTCTTCGGCTGGGTCCACCGCAGCGCACCGACCCGCGAGAGTTTCGAACGCAGCCGCTTCTTCCGGCCGTTCGCGCACCGCGTGTTCGTGCCCGCGCTGTGGCGCTTCACCCGCCGCTCGGTGCCGCGCGGCGCCGCGCTGGGGCTGCTGGTCGGCATCTTCCTGCTGATCCCGGGCGTCCAGATCGCCGGCGCCGCGCTGCTGGCGCTGCCGTTCCGCGCCAACATCCCGATCGCCGCGGCGATGACCTTCCTGTCGAACCCGCTGACGACGCCGTTCATCCTCGCCGCCTCGGTCTATATCGGCAACAATATCCTCGATGTCGGCGCCGATGTCGGCCGGATCCGCGCGATGATCGAACAGGGCGCCTCGCTGGGCGAATGGACCGGCTGGCTGTTCTCGGGCGCCGCCCCGGCGATGCTGCTGGGTCTCGCGATCATCTCGGTGGCGTCGGCGGCGATCGGCTATGTCATCGCGTCGTTCGGCTGGCGGCTCTGGGTCGGCCGCAAATGGACGAAGCGTATGCACTACCGCCAGATGCGGGGGCATTGATCTCTACTGTCTAGCCTTCCCCCTTGATGGGGAAGGTTGCGCAGACTTAGGTCCGCCCCTTGGCGGGCCTTAGTCGGAGCTGGATGGGGGTGATGTTCGGCGTAGAGCCATTCGCCAAACATCACCCCCATCCAACTGCGACTAGGCGGCAAAGCCGCCAAGTCTCCGTATCCTTCCCCCATCAAGGGGGAAGGGGAGGACAAGCGATCAGCGCGATATCAGCACCACCCTTGACGGGGACCCAAGCGGCGGCGAAGGCTATGCGATCAACCATGGCCTCGCTGTCCCCCGATCCCGGTTCGTTCGATTCGCTGATGGGCACCCCTGCGGGAGTCGACCGTCCGGCCATTGCCGTGACGGCGGGCGGCGCCGCGCTGTCGGCGGCGCTGCTGATGTGGGCGATGGGCGACTGGCGGATCGCCGGCGGCTTCTTTGCGATGGTGGTGGCCGCGGCCGCCCTGGTCTGGGTGTTCCGCCGGCTCTACCCCTCCGTCCCGGTCGTCGCGACCGCGATCGACTGGTCGCTGACGCGCGAGGCGGCCGACGCCGATGGTGCCGCGGTGGCGATCACCGATCGCGCCGGACGGCTGGTGTGCGCCAACGACCTGTTCGGCGCCTGGTTCCCCGGGCACGAGACCCCACCCGGCCTGCCGCTGGGCGAGGTCGCGGTCGCGCAGCTGACGGCCGCCGGGCGTGGCGCGTGGCGCGACGGACGCGGCACGGTCGATCTGATCAAACGCGACGCCGGCGATTTCTCGGTCGAGATCCTGCGCGCCGGGCGGGGCGAGGATCATCTCGTCTGGCGGCTGCGCCCCAGCCGATCGCGCGATATCGCGGTCGAGGCGAAAGGGCTGATCGCCGGCGAAGCCGGAGACCGGCTGGGCAGTTCCGGCGTGATGGCGGTGATGATCGGCGGCGAGGGGCGGGTGATTGCCGCCAACCGCGCCTTCTCGCTGCGCGCCGCCGGACGCACCGACGCCGCGATCGCCGGCCGCGACTTCGTTCAATTGCTCGCATCCGATCGCAACGGACTGATCCACTTCGCCTCCGAAGGGCTGAAGGGCACGCCGCTGCGCCTCGTCCAGGTGCCCTTGTCCGACGCCGAGGGCGCGGGGCCGACCCTGATCTTCCTCGTCGACGATGCCGGCGGCAGCGCTGCGCCGGCCGCCGCCGCCAGCCATATCCAGACCCTGCTGGCGATGCTGCCGCTGGGCCTCGCGCTCGCCGATCGCGATGGCCGCTTCCTGTTCCTCAACGACGCCTTCACCGCCGCCGCCGGGATCGAGGCGGGCACGCCGGCGCCGATCTATCCGGGCGACCTCGTCGTGCGCGAGGACAAGGCGGCGGTGGCGGATGCCGTGCGGCGCTTCGCCAATGGCCAGGCGATGTCGGGCGATCTCGCGGTGCGCCTCGCCAACCGTCCCGAGGAGCCGATCGCGCTGACGATCGCCGGCGCGCGCGGCCTCGGCGATGCGGCGGTGCTGTTGAGCCTGAAGGACAATAGCGAGGAATCGAAGCTCAAGCGGCAGGTGGCGCAGGCCACCAAGATGCAGGCGGTCGGCCAGCTCGCCGGCGGCGTCGCGCATGATTTCAACAATGTGCTGACCGCGATCATGGGCCATTGCGATCTGATGCTGATGCGCCACACGCCGGGCGACAGCGATTATGACGACATCCAGCAGATCAAGGCCAATTCCAACCGCGCCGCCAGCCTGACCCGCCAGCTGCTCGCCTTCTCGCGCCAGCAGACCCTGCGGCCGCAGGTGCTGCAGCTGCCCGACACGATCTCCGAAGTCTCGAACCTGTTGAAGCGGCTGCTCGACGAGACGGTGACCCTGGTGGTCAAGCATGGCCGCAACCTCGGTGCCGTGCGCGCCGATCCCGGCCAGCTCGAGCAGGTGATCGTCAATCTCGCGGTCAATGCCCGCGATGCGATGGTGGCGAAGGGGGAGGGCGGCGGCACGTTGACGATCCAGACCTTCGCGGTCTCCGCCGCGGTGTAATCGGTGATGGGCAGCGACATCCTGCCGATCACCGATTACACCGCGTTCAGCGTCACCGACACCGGCACCGGCATCCCGCCCGACATCATCCCCAAGATCTTCGAGCCGTTCTTCACCACCAAGGAGGTCGGCAAGGGCACCGGTCTCGGCCTGTCGACGGTCTATGGCATCGTCAAGCAATCGGGCGGCTTCATCTTCGCCGACAGCAAGCCGGGCGAGGGCGCCCGCTTCGTCATCTATCTGCCCGTCCACCACGCCGAGGCGCGCGCCGACGGCATGCTGGTGGCGCCGAAGCCCAAGCCGAGCGAGTTGTGGGGCACCGGCACCGTCTTGCTGGTCGAGGACGAGGACATGGTCCGCGCCGTCGCCGAGCGCGCGCTGACGCGGCACGGCTATCAGGTGCTGACCGCCGAACATGGCGAGGAGGCGCTGGAGATTCTCGACCAGGGCCGCAAGATCGACCTGCTGATCTCCGACGTCGTGATGCCGACGATGGACGGCCCCACTTTGGTGCGGCGCGCGCGCGAGCGCTTTCCCGATCTGCCGATCCTGTTCATGTCAGGCTATGCCGAGGAGCAGCTGCGCAAGTCGATCGACATCCGGAATGTCGGCTTCCTGCCCAAGCCCTTCTCCGTGCAGCAATTGGCGGAGGCCGCGCGCGAGCGGCTGGGGCACTGATGGACTTCTTGGCGATGGCTGATGCAAATCAAGGATTTCGCCGCCGTTCCGATCTATCAACCCCCAGGTTTCGTCAATTCGACGACATAATGATTGAGAGACTATGGACCGGTCGCACAACGTCCTGATCATCGAAGACGAACCGCTGATTGCCATGATGCTCGAGGATTTCCTCGAAGCGCTCGGGCATCGAGTCGCCGGCACTGCCGATTGTGTGTCCGAAGCGATCGATCAGATCGATGGCGGCGCCTTCGATGTCGCGATTCTCGACGTCCATCTGCGTGGCGGCGAAGCGAGCTGGCCGGTCGCCGATGCGCTGGTGAGCGCCGGGCGGCCGTTCGTCTTCGCGACCGGCGGCGTCGTCGGCGACCTGCCCGAGGCGCATCGCGCGGCGCCGTTGCTGTCCAAGCCGTTCACGATCGATTCGGTCGAACGCGCGCTGGGGCAGATCGCCGGGGCATAAAATCGACAATCTTTCTCAGTTCCCCTCTTGTTCCATGAGAACAAATCGGATACTTCATCGCTAACGCGTTGAACGGTTCGCGCGGGAGCACTACGGGAGGCTTGGCCATGGCAGCGCAACTTCGGGTCATCGGCGCGGATTCGGCGGGGAATATGGACAGGCAGAAGGCATTGGACGCGGCGCTCGCACAGATCGACCGCGCATTCGGCAAGGGCTCGGCGATGAAGCTGGGCAGCCGCGAGAAGATCGAGATCGAGGCGGTCTCGACCGGCTCGCTCGGGCTCGACATCGCGCTCGGCATCGGCGGACTGCCGCGCGGCCGCATCATCGAGATTTTCGGACCCGAATCGTCGGGCAAGACCACTTTGGCGCTCCACGCGATCGCCGAGGCGCAGAAGATCGGCGGCACCGCCGCCTTCATCGACGCCGAACATGCGCTCGATCCCGGCTATGCCAAGAAATTGGGCGTCAACATCGACGAACTGATCGTCTCGCAGCCCGACACCGGCGAACAGGCGCTCGAGATCACCGATACTTTGGTGCGCTCGAACGCGGTCGACGTGCTGGTGATCGATTCGGTCGCTGCGCTGGTGCCGCGCGCCGAGATCGAGGGCGAGATGGGCGACAGCCATGTCGGTCTGCAGGCCCGGCTGATGAGCCAGGCGCTGCGCAAGATCACGGGGTCGATCAGCCGTTCGCGCTGCACCGTCATCTTCATCAACCAGATCCGGATGAAGATCGGCGTGATGTATGGCAGCCCCGAGACGACGACCGGCGGCAATGCGCTGAAATTCTACGCGTCGATCCGGCTCGACATCCGCCGCACCGGCCAGATCAAGGATCGCGACGAGGTGGTCGGCAACACCACCCGCGTCAAGGTGGTCAAGAACAAGGTGGCGCCGCCGTTCAAGCAGGTCGAATTCGACATCATGTATGGCGAGGGCATCTCCAAGACCGGCGAGGTGCTCGATCTCGGCGTCAAGGCCGGGGTGGTCGAGAAATCGGGATCCTGGTTCTCCTATGATTCGGTCCGGATCGGCCAGGGCCGCGAGAATTCGAAGCAATATCTGAAGGACAATCCCGAGATGATGGCGCGCCTCGAAAAGGCGATCCGCGGCAAGACCGAAAAGGTCGCCGAAGAACTGATGGTGGGACCCGAAGCGGACGACGATCTCTGAGCTTGACGAAGCCATTGGCCTCGAACTCCGCTTCAAGCACCCGGAGGCCCGTCGCACCTGCGGCGGGCCTCACTGGCTTGACTGGAGATGACGTAACTGGAGGCCGCGCGCATGACGATCATCGTCCATCACCTCGAAAACTCGCGCTCGCAGCGCATCCTCTGGCTGCTCGAGGAACTCGGCCTGCCCTATGAGGTCAGGCGCTACGAACGCGACAAGAAGACGATGCTGGCGCCGCCCGAACTCAAACGCGTCCATCCGCTCGGCAAGTCGCCGGTGATCGAGGATGCCGAAACCGTGGTGGCGGAGACCGGCGCGATCGTCGACTATCTGGTCGACAAGGCCGATGGCCGGCTGGGACCGCCGGGGCATCGCCCGTCGGTGCTGCGCTATCATCATTTCCTCCATTATGCCGAAGGGTCGATGATGCCGCCGCTGCTGGCGCTGCTCGTCATTGGCCAGCTCGGCCTTCTCGGCCGGCCGGCGAAGAAGCCGCTTCAGGCGATGCTCGACGTCCATCTCGACTGGCTCGAAACGGAATTGTCGACGCGCGACTGGTTCGCCGGCGATTGCTTCACCGCCGCCGACGTGATGATGAGCTTTCCGCTCGAAGCGTCCTGCCAGCGCGGCGGCCTCGATAGTTCGCGCCCGCATCTGATCGGATGGCTCGAGCGCATCCACGCCCGCCCGGCCTATCAGGCGGCACTGGCGAAGGGCGGGCCGTACGCATTCGCGTGAGGATTATCCGCAGTGGCTTTTCACCACCCTGTTGGCGGCATCGAGTTCGATGTTGAGCCGGTCCTCGCGGAAATCCATCGTCACCATGGTCCCGGGGCGAATCCAGCGCAGGCTGCGCGCGTTCGAGCGTTTGATCGCGTCCGTACCCAGATCGCTCGTCGCGGTCTTGCCGACCAGATCGCCGAGCATCGACGCGTCGCACACGAAGCCGGTGCCGTCGCGCGGCGGAATGGCCGGCGTCGACGTGGACCCTGCCGCGCACCCGCCAGCGGTGACGCAGGCGAGCAGTCCCGTGATCGCCCCTATCGATTGGTTCACGACGCCGCCTCTTCTCCGATCCGGCTCATCTTGAGCTTGCCGCCCTTGACCGCGAAGCCGAGCTTGCCCTCGACCAGCAGCAGCGCGTCGCGGCCGAACTGCTCGTAGCGCCAGCCGTCGAGGATCGCGAGATTGTCGCGCACGCCTGCCGCCAGCAGATCGAGTTCGTCACCGCGTGCGAGCAGGCGCGGTGCGACGCTGATGTCGCGCGCGCGGATCTTGAGTAGCAGCTTGAGCAGGTCGGCGACGAGGCCACCATCCTTGCCGAGCCCGGGCTTGCGGTCGTCGCGCGCCGGCATTTCCGAAGGCGGCATCGGTTCCGCCGCGGCCAGCGCCGCCATCATCCGGCCGCCGATGTCATTGCCCGCCCAGCTTGCCGAGAGGCCGCGGACCTTGGCGAGATCGCTCTGCACGCGCGGCGGATGCGCCGCGATGTCGGCCAAGGTCTCGTCCTTGACGATGCGGCCGCGCGGCAGATTCTTGCCCTGCGCCTCGCGCTCGCGCCACGCCGCCAGCGCCTTGAGGCGACCGAGCAGATCGGGCTTGCGACCCTGGACGCGGATGCGGTGCCACGCCTCTTCGGGGTCGTTGACGTAATTGGCCGGGTCGCCGATCCGCTCCATCTCCTGGTCGAGCCAGTCGCCGCGGCCGGTCTTGCGCAATTTCTCCAGCATGCGCGGGAAGATCTTGGCGAGGTGGGTGACGTCGGCGATCGCATAATCGAGCTGGCGCTTGTCGAGCGGCCGGCGGGCCCAGTCGGTGAAGCGCGCGCCCTTGTCGAGCGTGATGCCCATATAGGTGTCGACGAGGTTCGAATAGCCGACCTGCTCGCCCTGGCCCAGCGCCATCGCCGCGATCTGCGTGTCGAACATCGGATGCGGGGTCTTGGCGGTCAAATTGTGGACGATCTCGATATCCTGCCCGCCGGCGTGGAACACTTTGAGGACATCCTCATTGTCGACCATCAGGTCGAGCAAGGGCTTGAGATCGATGCCTTTCGCCATCGGATCGATCGCCGCCGCCTCATTGCCGTCGGCGATCTGGATCAGGCAGAGTTCGGGCCAATAGCTGTTCTCGCGCATGAATTCGGTGTCGACGGCGACGAACGGCGATTTGGCGAGACGGCTGCAGAGTTCGGCGAGCGTCCGACTGTCTTCGATAAGCGGGTGAATCTCCATGGCGTTCCCATAGAACGGGATCGTCGAGATTCAAATGGCCGCGCGCCGGCTCCCGCACGGCACAGCCGCGGCTTGACAAAGCCAGCCATCGCCTGTGTTACGCGCGCTTTCCCGGCTCGGCCGGTCCATTCTGAAAAACGAGCACGATCATGCACGCCTATCGCACCCATAAATGCGCGGAATTGCGCGCCGCCGACGTCGGTGAGACCGTCCGCCTGTCGGGCTGGGTCCATCGCAAGCGCGATCATGGCGGGGTGCTGTTCGTCGATCTGCGCGATCATTACGGCATCACCCAGATCGTTGCCGATTCCGACTCGCCGGCGTTGCCCGCGCTGGAGTCGATGCGGGTCGAATCGGTCGTCACGATCGACGGCGTCGTCAAGCGGCGCTCGGAGTCGACGACCAATCCGACGCTCCCGACCGGCGAGATCGAGGTGTTCGCCCGCGAGGTCATCGTGCAGTCGGCGGCGCAGGAACTGCCGATGCCGGTGGCGACCGAGGCCGATTATCCCGAGGATATCCGCCTGCGCTACCGCTATCTCGATCTCCGCCGCGAGCGGCTGCACCGCAACATCGTGCTGCGGTCGAGCGTGATCGCGTCGATCCGCCGGCGGATGATCGACCAGGGCTTCATGGAGTTCCAGACGCCGATCCTGACCGCGTCGAGCCCCGAGGGCGCGCGCGACTATCTCGTGCCCAGCCGCGTCCATCCCGGCAAATTCTATGCGCTGCCGCAGGCGCCGCAGATGTTCAAGCAGCTGCTGATGGTCGCCGGCTTCGACCGCTATTTCCAGATCGCGCCCTGCTTCCGCGACGAGGACGCCCGCGCCGACCGCTCGCCCGGAGAGTTCTACCAGCTCGATTTCGAGATGAGCTTCGTCACGCAGGACGATGTGTTCGCGGCGATCGAGCCGGTGCTGCACGGCGTGTTCGAGGAATTCGCCGGCGAGCGGCAGGTGTCGGCGCTGCCGTTCCGGCGCATCCCCTATGCCGAATCGATGCTCAGATATGGCAATGACAAGCCCGATCTGCGCAACCCGATCCTGATCACCGACGTCTCCGACCATTTCATCGGCTCGGGCTTCGGCATCTTCGCGCGGATCGTCGAGGGCGGCGGCAAGGTCCGCGCGATCCCGGCACCGGGCGCGGGGGCGGGCAGCCGCAAATTCTTCGACGAGATGAACGAATGGGCGCGCGGGCAGGGCTTCACCGGTCTCGGCTATATCAACATGAAGGCCGGCGTGCCGAGCGGTCCGATCGCCAAGAATCACGGCGACGAGGCGACCGCGAAGCTGGTCGCCGAACTCGGTCTCGGGCCCGACGACGGCGTGTTCTTCGCCGCCGGCAAGGAAGCCGACGCCGCGAAGCTCGCGGGGCTGGCGCGCACGCGCACCGGCGAGCTGCTCGGGCTGATCGATCCGAAGCGGTTCGAATTCTGCTGGATCGTCGATTTCCCGATGTTCGAATATGACGAGGACGCGAAGAAGATCGACTTCAGCCACAACCCCTTCTCGATGCCGCAGGGCGAGCTGGAGGCGCTGGAGACCAGGGATCCGCTCGACATCCTCGCCTATCAATACGACATCGTCTGCAACGGGGTGGAGCTGAGTTCGGGTGCGATCCGGAACCATCGGCCCGAGATCATGTATAAGGCATTCGAGATCGCCGGCTACAGCCAGGACCAGGTCGACGAGAATTTCTCGGGCATGATCAACGCGTTCAAGTTCGGTGCGCCCCCGCACGGCGGATCGGCGCCGGGCATCGACCGCATCGTCATGCTGCTGGCGGACGAGCCCAACATCCGCGAGGTCATCGTCTTCCCGATGAACCAGAAGGCCGAGGACCTGATGATGAACGCGCCGGCGCCGGCGACGCCGAAGCAGCTGCGCGAACTGCACATCCGGGTGATGGAGCCGAGCAAGGGCTGAGCGGCCACCCCGCGCCCGGCTTGCCAGTCGGGCCGCTTTGCAGGATAGCGGGGCGGCAGGAGCGAACATGGCGATCGACCTCGAGGAATATGAGAAAGGCGCCAAATTCGACGGCGACTTTTCCGATGCGCTGGAGGCGGTGCAGTTGCGGCTCGCGCGAATCCAGTCGGCCTTCATCGTCAACGGCGGCAAGGCGATCATCCTGCTCGAAGGCTGGGATGCGTCGGGCAAGGGCGGGATCATCAAGCGGATGACCGCGGAATGGGATCCGCGCTTTTTCCGGGTCTGGCCGATCGCGGCGCCGACACAAGATGAGAAAGAACGCCATTTCCTGTGGCGCTTCTGGAGCAAGCTGCCGGGCACGCGCGAAATCGCGGTGTTCGATCGCAGCTGGTATGGCCGCGTCCTCGTCGAGCGGGTCGAGGGCTTCTGCACCGAGGCGCAGTGGAAGCGCGGCTATGACGAGATCAACGAGTTCGAAGCGCAGCAGAAGGATGCCGGTGCCGTCATCGTCAAGCTGTTCGTCCATGTGACGCAGGAGGAGCAGGACGAACGGCTGATCGAGCGACTCGAAAATCCCTGGAAGCGCTGGAAGACCGGCAAGGAGGATTATCGCAACCGCGCGCGCCGCGACGATTATCTGAAGGCGATCGACGCGATGTTCCGCCGCACCGACACGCGCTGGGCGCCGTGGCAGCCGATCGACGGCAACAACAAGAAGGCGGCCAGGATCGCCGCGCTGACCTATATTGCCGACCGCCTCGAGAAAGTGGTGTCGATGAAGCCGCCCGAACTCGACCCCGAGGTGATCGTGCTTGCGCGCACCGCCTTCGGGTCCCGGATCGGGACAGGCTGAATCGCCTGGCTTCCGGCGGCGCGTTTATTTTGGTTAAGATGGCACAACCAAAAGGGAGGGCCATCGATGCCAGCATTTCGCATATTCGCCACGGTCGCCCCGCTCGCGCTGGTCGCGGGCTGTGCGACTTATGACGACCGCGGCTATGGAGGCAGCGATGGCTATCCTTCCTACCAGGGCGGTCAATATGGCGGCACCGGCGTCGGCGGCACCGGCGCGCGCGATCTCGATCCCTGGCTCGGCGGATCGCGCGCCGGCCAGGCGCTGGTGCTCGCGCGCTTCGATCGCAATGATAATGGCGAGATCGGCAGCGACCGGGCGCGCGAGGCCAATGCCTGGTTCCGCCGCTATGCCGATCGCGACCATGACCTGCGGCTGACCGATCGCGAGATCGACGCCGGATTGCAGCGGGTGGCGCGGGAATTGCGCCAGCGCTGAGATTGCCGAATGACGGTCCGCGGCGTCCCGTCCGGATCGATCCTGCTCGGACTGGATCATCGCGCACCTTTCGTGACAGAAAGGTGACATGACCGATGATTCCGGGGCGCCGCGCCCGAAACCAATTTCCAGATCCTGGCGGTCATCGCTGATCAGAGTGGCATCGACCGGCATCATATTGATGGCGATCGCAGTGTGGATGCGCCTGCTCACCGCGTCGGACATGCGCGCGGCGAGTCCGATGCGCGTGCTGAAACAGGCGCTGCCGAACGCTTATGACGATATCGCGGTCATAGCGGCCGCTGCCGGCGGGTTTGCCGCGGCATTCGTCCTGACACGGCGCTGGCGGCTGCTCGGCGCGATGCTGGCGGCGCTTCATCTCGTCTATGCCGTCGTCATGGCGATCATGCTGTGCGTCAACACCCGCGCGCTCGCGATGCTCGGCGGGGCGCTGACCTATCAATGGATCTATTACGCCGATCTGCTGCGGAGCTTCACCGCGCGCAGTTCGGTCGATCTGGTGATCACCTTGCCGTTCCTCGCCTTGCTGATCGCCAGCGTCGTCGCCGTGCTGTTCGGCCCGCGCCTGCTGGAGGCGATAGGGCAGCGGCTGCATCATCCGCGGGCGATGCCCATCGCCGCGATCGCCGCATGCGTGCTGGTCGCCGGCTATCTCATCGCGCTGCATGGCCGTCCCGAACCGCTCGAGCCCGGCCGGACGGTGAATCCGCTCAGGGAACTGGTCAGCACGACGCTCGCCGCGCACGCGACCATGCTTTCGACGATCGCGACACCCTATGGCGACGACGATTTCCGTGTCGTCACCGCGCCGCCGGCCGCAGCGCCACTGCCAGCGGCCGGGGCCGTGCGCAACGTGCTGCTGGTCGTCCTCGAGTCGGTCGGCGCCGCCAATATCTACGACGCCACGGCGATCGACCGTACCGGCCGGCGCGTGGCGGTGACGCCGAACATCGATGCGCTTCGTGCCGGCGGACTGAGCTTCACGCGAATCTACGCCCATGGTCCGGCATCGACCAAATCGATGTTCTCGCTGCTGACCAGCCGATATCCGACCTTCACGATCGAGCGCGAAACGCAGACGCTGCGTGATCTGCCCTTCGCCATGTTCAACCGGCACCTGCAGGAGGCGGGCAGGCGGACCGGGTTGTTCATGTCCGGCGATCTCGCCTACCAGAACGTCGATCTGTTCCTGAAAACGCAGGGCGGCTTCGACGTCATGCAGGACATGACGACGATCCCGTGCAACCAGGACCGGCATATCGTCGAGGCGAAACGCAGCAATCTCGACAGTCTCGACGACCGCTGCATGGCGGCCGCGGTCAACCGCTGGATCGGCGACGGAGCGGGCAAACCGTTCTTCGCGATGCTGTGGACCGGCAACACGCACTGGCCCTATTATCCGCTCGACGACGATCTCGAGGTCCCGGCCGACACGCCGTTCCACAGCCGCTACGTCAACGCGCTGCACGCCAGCGATGCGGCACTGGGCAGCGTCATCGACCATCTGCGCGCCAACGGGCTGATCGAGACGACGTTGATCGTCGTCGTCGGCGATCATGGTGAGGCGTTCGGCCAGCATGGCTATATCGCGCATGCCAATTCGCTGTTCGACGAGGAGGTGCGGGTGCCGCTGATCCTCTCGAACCCGGCAATGTTCCACCACCAGGTTCGCGACACCGCCGGCGGGCTGGTCGACATCGCGCCCACCATCCTCGACGCCATCGGCATACGCCGTCCGCCGGGCTGGCAGGGGCGCGGACTGTTCGAGGCCAACCGGTCGCCGCGCGCCTATTTCTTCGCCACCAACCGCCGGATGCTCGCCGGCTATTACGAGAATGGCCGCAAATATGCGCTCGACACGTCGCGCGATCGCCTGACCGCCTATGACGTCCGCGCCGACCCGCTGGAAAGGCGCAATCTGGATAAGGAGGCGGCGCGGATGCGGCCGGAGGTGGTCGGCCGGCTGGCCGCATGGGTCCGATATCACGAAAAGCTCTATGCACGGCCGGACTAGGCCGGCACGGCGCCGGCGGGGGAGAATCGGCTGATGGGCAAATCTGCGCGCATGCTGGGATACGCGGCGGCGGGGATCGCGATCTTCGCCGCCGGCGTCGGCGTCGGCTATGATCGCTGGCATCGGCCGCCATGTCCGCCGCCGCCCGCCCGGCAGATCGAACAGATGGTCGATACGCGCGTGCTTCAGGTCACGCAGGCGGCCGCAGCCGCGGGCAGAGTCGACTTCGTCGTGCTCGGTGACAGCATCGCGGCGTCGGTCTACCTCGATTCGGCATGCGGCCGCGGCTTCAATGCGGCGGTCCCGGCCGCGCGCATCGCCGATGTCGCCGGCGTCGCTGCGGCGGTCCTGCCGAAACTTCGGCCGCATATCCTGCTGGTCGCAGTCGGCACCAATGATCTCCGGGCAGGCGACGCCGGACTTGCCGGCTTCCGGCATGATTATGCGAGCCTCGTCGCTGGGCTGCCGGCCGCGCAGATCCTGCTGATGGGCGTTCCGAACAGCGCGGCGGCTTCAGCCGATATCGAGCGGATCGCCAGGGATCGCGGCTTTGGCTATGTGCCGCCGGTCACCGGGCAGGGCGCCACGATCGCCGACGGCATCCACCTCACGCGCGCCGGTGCCGAACGCTTCCGCAGCCGCATCGCCGCGGCCTGCGGTCGCGCGACGACCGGGCCTGCCGGGCTTCAGCCGTCGGGACAGGCGCCGGGATAGGCGATCTTCATCACCTCATACTCCTTGACCCCGCCGGGCAGATCGATTGGCCGGACATCGCCGATGGCGGCGCCGCGCAGCGCGCGCGCGATCGGCGATCCCCAGCCGATCAGGCCGGCGCCGGCATCGGCCTCGTCGTCGCCGACGATGGTCAGCACGCGTTCGGCATCATGTTCGTCGGCGATGGTGACGGTGGCGCCGAAATAGGCGCGCGACCGATCGGGCTGCTGCGTCGGGTCGATCACCTTGGCCGCCTTCATCCGCCGCGACAGCCGGTCGAGCGTGCGATCGATCTCCCGCAGCCGCTTGCGGCCATAGATATAGTCGCCATTCTCCGAACGATCGCCATTGCCCGCGGCCCATGAGATCGTCTCGACGAGTTGCGGCCGTTCGACGCGGTACAGCGCATCATATTCCTGGCGCAGGCGCAAATAGCCGGCCGGGGTGATGTAATTGGGTCGGTCCATCGCCGTTCTTAGGCGCGCCGCATCCGGATATGCAATTGCGGGCGTCGAGCGATGATCCGGATCGCTCTGGCGAGGGCAAAACCGAAATGCGGCGCCTCACTGGAGCATGCCGCTATAGGTTTTCGACGCGGGCGGCAAAATCAGTCGCGCGGCAGTGCCGGTCGCAATGACGAGCGTTACCGCGAGACCGCCGGCCATCCAGACCCTTGGCGACCCCGCGCGCTCGGAGAGAAACAGCACGAAGGCCAGCGCCGTCGCCAGCATAGGCCATAAATGATAGCGCAGCGGAGACGAAATGCTCAGCACCACGAAGCTTGCATCCAGCGCCAGTGCGGAAACCAGCAGCGCCAGCGCCAGCGCGCGAACCGGGCCGGCCGGAGATTTTCGCAGTGCGCACAATCCGGTCAGCGCCAGCGCGACCCAGAATATCGGCCAGCACAAGGGTGTGTCCGCCAGACGGCCCACCAGGTATTGAAAGCGCTTTGCGAGCGGGCCGGGTTCGGCGATGATGAAATCGTCGGCCGTCGTTTCGGTATCGTGGCCCGGTTGCCAGCTCCGTGTCGCCGGCGCGCCGCGCAGCCAGCGACGCGGCACGATCAGCCGTTCGGTTGCGTTCAGATGCGCCGTTCGATGCTGCAGATAGGCGGTCGGATTCTGCACGATGGCCCGCATCCAGTTGCTGATCAGGGCCGACATCGGCTCCGTCATCAGTCGCGACAGTGCAGGCCCGCAGCGCCGTGCATGACCGAGCGGGTCCCAGAAATAGGGCTTGTAGCAATGGCCGTCGCGAATCGCCGCGCGTTCGGAGCGTGTCAGACCGGTTCCATCGCCACCATTCATGGCGATGCCGGCGAGATCGAAGATCGGCTGGCTGCGCTGCACCCTGCTGGCCGCCGCACCCAGGACATGCTGGTTGAAGATCGGCAACGCGAACAGGCCAATGACGATGGCGATGCTTGCAATCGCGATCCGCCACCGCGTCGATAGCCGCGGTACGAGCATAACCGCGAGCGGGACGGTCGCGAAGGCGCCGTTGCCGCGCACCAGCGTGCCATAGCCGATCAGCACGATCACCGCTGCCACGCTCGCGCGCGGCATGCGCACTCCACGCAGACGGTAGGTCGCGACCAGCCCCATCGCCGCGACAAGCGCGCCGATCATCTGACTGTCTTTCAGGACTTCGACTTGCCAGCCGAGGAACGGCGGGAACGCACCGATCGTCAGGATCACCAGCCCCGCGCCCGGCCTTCGTTCGCGCACAAGTGCCGCCGCGAACAAGCCGAGTCCAAACCAGTATGACAGTATCTGAATTGCGAACATCGGCGCGGTGACACCGCCGAAGGATTGATGCAGAATCGACCAGAGTCGCGCCATAGCGGGTGGATGCCAGTCGTTGTAACGGCCACTCATCGCCTGCTGGTACTGATCGATCGCATCGAACCCGGCATATCCCGGCCAGAACAGCATCAACGAACCGAGGCAGAGTATCGCCGCAATGATCGCGATTGTGCTGCGATCGAGCAGCTTCACATGATCGGGGATCATATCGGATGCCGCCAGCACGCCGACCGGAATGATCTTCATCGCGCGCCTTCGGGTAGCCGAATGTGCCTAACGTCGTTCATGGGGCGCACACATTACCGACCGTCCACATGGCGGTCGTGATGCGCTGCCGATCGTGCCCCGAAAGCCGTCGTCAAAATGCCGGCTCGTGTCGGAACGGTGCGCGGGCAGGCGCGCCTCATTTGGGATCATCGCCATTCATATGCCCGCCTGCCGCCGATATGCAATCGGCTCAGGGCGGATGTCGATCGCACAACTCTGGGCGGGGTGGGCTGGACGGGGCGGGATGCTGCTTTATGGTCGCGCGCGATGACGAGCCCGACACACGCCGCCGACCCCGCGCCCAATCGACTGATCGCAGGCATCAAGCCCTATGTCGAGAAAGCGCCGCTCGCGGCCTTCTTCCTCGGCGTCTCGTCTGGCTTTCCCTATGCGATGATCGCGGCGACCCTGACGACGCGGCTGGCCCAGAGCGGCATCGACAAGAAGACGGTGACGACCTTCGCGCTCGCCTTCCTGGTCTATAATTTCAAATTCCTGTGGGCGTGGATCGTCGATGGCGTGCGAATCCCGCTGCTCGGGCGGTTGGGACAGCGTGTCTCGTGGCTGATCGTCGCGGGATTGCTGGTGATCGCCGCGGTCGCCAATCTCGCGCTCGCCGATCCGAAGACCGATCTGTGGTGGACAGCATGGGCGGCTGTGTTCGTCGGATTCGCGGGCGCCACCTACGATATCGTCATCGACGCCTATCGCATCGAGATCCTCGAGCCGCGCCAGCTCGGCGTGGGATCGGGCATGACCCAATATGGCTGGCGGATCGGTTCAGTGGCTGCGGCCGCGCTGGCGCTGGTGCTGTCGGCGCGGATCGGGTGGGAAGCTGCCTATCTCGCCTGCGCGGTGTTCGCGCTGCCGGCGATGCTGACCGGCCTGATCGTCGGCGAGCCGGTGCGCCACAAGAGTCCGACCGCGCGCAAGGGGATCGGCGAGCTTGGTGCGTCGATCATCGGTCCGTTCCTCGAATTCTTCCAGCGCCGCGGCGCACTGTTGGTGCTGCTGTTCATCCTGCTCCACAAGATCGGCGACACGCTCGCCAACCTGACCTTCCGGCTGCTGTTCGACGATCTCGGCTTCACCAATGACGAGATCGCGATCTTCGACGTCGGCGTCGGCTTCTGGGCCTATCTGCTCGGCATCTTCGCGGGCGGCTTCCTCTATGCCAGCCTCGGCATGAAGAGATCGGTGCTGGTCAGCCTGTTCCTGATGGCGATCTCCAACTTCAGCTTCGCGATCTTGGCCGCGATGGGTCACAGCAATATCGGCATGGCGGGCGCGATCGGCTTCGAGAATTTCGCGAGCGGCATCGGCGGCGTGACAGTGGTCGCCTATTTCTCGGCGCTGACCGACCTGCGCTTCACCGCCGCTCAATATGCATTGATCTCGGCCGCCTCGAGCATCGTCGGACGGCTGCTGACCGGCACCACCGCCGGTGCGCTGATCGAATCGATGGGCTATGTGAACTTCTATCTGTTCACCACCTTGATCGCCTTGCCCGGCCTGTTGCTGTTCTGGCTGATGATGCGCGCGGGCCTGATCGATCAGTCGATCGGCAGCGCCGGCAAGGAGCCGATCGAGAAGGACATATTCGACTAGAACGGCGTCCCGCGCCTTGATTCGCGCCTTCGGCTCGGTCACGCTGAGACTCGCAGCGCAACTGGGGGCGTGAAGATGCACTGGATCGGACTGTCGATCATCGTCCAGATCGTCTGCGCCGTGCATGTCATCCGCAACGGCCGCAATACCGCGTGGCTGTTCCTGATCCTGTTCTTTTCGCTGATCGGCTGTGCGGTCTATTTCTTCGTCGAGATCCTGCCGGGGTTGGGTGGCAATCGTCATGTGCGGACCGCCCGCGGCGCCGCGCTGGCGAAGCTCGATCCCGAACGGATTTTGCGCACCGCGCGCGAGCGGCTCGAACTGGCCGACACCATCGCCAACCGCGTCGCTTTGGCCGATGCGCTCGCCGATCTCGGCCGCCACGGTGAGGCGATCGCCGAATATCGTACGGCTCTCGCCATGACGCTGATCGACGACCCGCGCGTCGAGGCGCGGCTGGCGCGGGCGCTGTTCGAGAGTGGCGATGCGGGCGAAGCGCTCGCGATCGTCGAGCGCCTGCCGCTGGCGGCCGGGAGCGCCGATGGCGATCAACTCCTGCTGCTCAAGGCGCGCATCCTCGCCGAGCTCGGCCGCCGCGCCGATGCGATCGCGCTCTATGAGGATGTGGTGACGCGGATCGCCGGAGAGGAGGCGCGCTGCCGTTATGCCGCCTTGCTGATCGAGACCGGCGACCGGACACGCGCCCGCGCGTTACTCGAGGATGTCGAACGCCGGTCGAAGCGGCTCGATCGTACGCAGCGCTTTGCCGAGCGCGACATGTATGACTGGGCGGCGCGGGAGTTGAAAACGCTCAGAGGCTGAGCGGGCGGCCGAGATCCTCCAGCGCCTGGCCCAGGGCCTGCGCGCTGGTCAGCGCGCCCAGGCAATCGGTGGTGCCGAGCACGAGCGTCAGCCGGCTGTGCGCACGGCGCGGGTTCTCCGCCGCAACGGCGATCGCGGAGATCAGCATCGCCTCGCCATGCGTCATCCGCCCGCAGCAGCACGGCGCGACCATGATGCGGTTGCGCGAACTGCGCGCCAGTTCCGCCATCAGCGCGCGCAGCAGGATCATCGGCCGCCGATGGACGCGGCCGAAGACCGCGAACAGAGCGTGGGCGGCATGCGCATCGTTGAGTCCGCCCGAGGCCATCCGTCGCATCGCGAACAGGATGGCGCGATCGACGCGCTCGCCGGGGACTGGCTGGATCAGCAGGTCTTCGGTTTCGGCTTGTTCGGTCATGATTCGTCTCGCCTCTCATTGACGCGACGATCCTTCCGCATGAGCTATTGCAAGTCAATCGCAATAATGTGCGTTCAGTCCGGTGACTGATCATTGGCCGCGAGGACGCCGCCGGCGAGATAGAGCGAGCCGAGGATCAACACCGACGGTGGCGAAGCGGGGTCGCTGTCCCGCGCGATGCGGGCGAGCGCGTCGGCCGGATCGGCGGCGGCCCGCCCGGCGATGCCGAGGTCGCTCGACAGCAGTGCGAGCGATTCGGGCGGATGATGATCGTGGCCGGGCACGGGCACGGCGTGGAGGCTGGTCGCGATATCGGCGAACGGCGCGAGGAGTCCGGCCGGATCCTTGTTGGCGAGAATTCCGGCGACGAGGTGGAGCGGCCGGGCGGCGGGCAGGCCGTCGCGGAAATGCGCGGCGATCGCCTCGCCGGCGGAAGGGTTATGCCCGCCATCGAGCCAGACGCGGCTGCCCGGCGGCAGCAGCGCGGTCAGCGGCCCCGCGTCGAGCAGTTGCAGCCGCGCCGGCCATTGCGCCCAGAGCGGCGCGGCCTTCAGCGCCGACAGCGGCAGCAGCACGGCATCCTGGTGCCGCAGCATCGCGATGGCGAGCGCCAGATTGTCGCGCTGGTGCGCGCCGGGCAGCCGTGGCAGCGGCGTGATCAGCAGGCCCTGCTCGTCGCGATAGTTCAGGCGCTCGCGATATTTGGCGTACATCCAGCGCCGGCCCGCGGGAAAGAAGGGCGCGCTCGCCGCCTCGGCGACTTCGAACGCTGCATCGATCAGCGCTTCGGAGTGGTCGAGCATCAGCAGCGGCACGCCGGGCTTGGCGATGCCGGCCTTCTCGCGCGCGATCTGCAAGAGGGTGTCGCCGAGGAAGGACTGATGATCGATCCCCAGCCGCGCGATGCCGCAGACGACGGGACGTTCGATCACATTGGTCGCGTCGAGCCGCCCGCCGAGGCCGACCTCGACGATGCAGGCATCGGCCGGATGGCGCGCGAAGGCGAGGAAGGCGGCGGCGGTGGTCGCTTCGAAGAAGCTGGGCGCGATGTCGACCGATCCGTCGAGCACTTCGGCGAGCAGCGGCGCGAGTTGGGCATCGTCGATCAGCCGGCCGGCGATGCGGATGCGCTCGTTAAAGCGGACGAGATGCGGGCTGGTATAGACATGCGCCGTCAGTCCGGCCGCCTCGACCGCGGCACGCAGATAGGCGCAGGTGGATCCCTTGCCATTGGTGCCCGCAACATGGAACACCGGCGGCAAGCCGCGATGCGGGTTGCCGAGCCGGCCGAGCAGTTCGGTGATGCGCTCCAGCCCCAATATATCGCGGCCGGGCGACAGCATCGTCAGCCGGTCAAGCTGGCGCTGGACTGCGGGATCGGAAGAGACGGCGTGGTCCATTATAGCCCTTTAGCCCTCTCCCCTCCGGGGAGAGGGTTGGGAGAGGGGGTGTTTGGCAGAGGAGCCGCGGCGGGACAGGCCCCTCTCCCCGACCCTCTCCCCGGAGGGGAGAGGGAGAATTGCTCAAGCCGCGACCTGCTCCGGCGCGAGATAACCGATCAGTTGGCCCAGCGTCTCGCGCAGCTGTTTGCGGTGGGTGACCATGTCGAGCATGCCATGATCGAGCAGATATTCCGCGCGCTGGAAGCCCTCGGGCAGTTTCTCGCGGATCGTGCTCTCGATCACGCGCTGGCCGGCGAAGCCGATCAGCGCGCCGGGCTCGGCGATCTGGACGTCGCCTAGCATGGCGTAGCTGGCGGTGACGCCGCCGGTGGTCGGATCGGTCAGCACGACGATATAGGGCAGGCCGGCCTCGCGCAGTTCGGCGATTGCGACGGTGGTTTTGGGCATCTGCATCAGAGAGAGGATGCCCTCCTGCATGCGCGCGCCGCCGGCGGCGGTGAAGATCACATAAGGGACATGCGCCTTCAGTGCCGCGCGGACGCCGGCGACGAACGCTGCGCCGACGCCCAGCCCCATCGATCCGCCCATGAATGCGAAATCCTGGACGCCGACCACCGCCTTGTGGCCCATGATCCGGCCCTCGGCGTTGAGCAGCGCGTCGGGCTCGCCGGTCGCGGCGCGTGCCGCCTTGATCCGGTCGATATAGCGTTTCGAATCGCGGAATTTGAGCGGATCGAGCGCCACCTGCGGCGCATGGAGCAACTGCCAGCCGCCCTCGTCGAAGATCTGCCGGAAGCGCATCTTGGCGCCGATCCGGCCATGATGTTCGCATTTGGGGCAGACCGAGAGATTCTCCTCATATTCCTTGAGGAACACCATCTGCCCGCAGCCCGGGCATTTGTGCCACAGATTGTCGGCGGTCTCGCGCTTGGCGATGAACGGGATCGACTGACGGACGCGATTAAGCCAGCTCATGCGACCTCCTCCTGGCGGGCACCGGCCAGGGCCGCGGCGAGCGACCCGACATAGGCGCGCACCGGCCCGGCGGCATCGGCGCCATGCGCGGCGACGAGATCGACGATCGCCGAACCGACGACGACGCCATCGGCAACGCGGCCGATCGCCATCGCCTGTTCGGGCGTGCGGACGCCGAAGCCGACCGCGACGGGCAGGTCGGTGCCGACCTTCAGCCGCGCGACGGCGCTTTCGATCGAATCCTGCGCGGCCTGCTGCTGCCCGGTGATGCCGGCGACCGAGACATAATAAAGGAAGCCCGACGCGCCGGCGAGCACGGCGGGCAGCCGCGCAACGTCGGTGGTCGGCGTCGCCAGCCGGATCAAATGGATGCCGGCCTCGCGCAGAGCGGGCCCGAGCGCATCATCCTCCTCGGCCGGAATATCGACGCAGATCACGCCGTCGACGCCGGCGTCGCGCGCGGCGGCGGCAAACCATAAGGGGCCGCGCCGCACCATCGGATTGGCATAACCCATCAGCACCAGTGGCGTTTCCGGATGACGGGCGCGAAACGCACGGGCGATGTCGAGCAAGGCCGCGGTGGTCGTGCCGGCCGCGAGCGCGCGCAGATTGGCGCGCTGGATCGCGGGGCCGTCGGCCATCGGATCGGTGAACGGCATGCCGAGCTCGATCAGGTCGGCGCCGCCCTCGACCAGTGCGTCGAGGATCGCGGCGGTATCGGCGGGCGTCGGATCGCCGCCGGTCACGAAGGTGACCAGCGCCGCGCGACCGGCTTCGCGGCAGGCTGCGAAGCGTGACGAAAGTCTATCCATTTGCAGAGTTTACCATGCGAGTCCGATGAAGCGCTCGGTTGAGCACGACGAAGAGGATGAGTAGAACGATGCCATATGCGAACACCGCGGTTTCCCAATGCAATGGCGGCGGAGGGGGATCTATGATTGGCCGATAGTTCACGCATGCGCCTGACGCTGGCGGGTTCGCCAAGCATCGAGCGTGAATTTCGTCCCAAGCGGCCGACTCAGACGCGCGGAGCAATCGACCGCTCCACATATAAGCGATGACCAGCGCGAGGTTGCCCACCAATGCGAAGCTGGCAATTCCGAGCCATGTAGCCCGAGCCTTGGTTCGCAGTTCGACAACGTACGCGAAGTACGGTGCTATCCAGACGGCCAGTGGCGTCCAGATGTAGATGAACTCCGCCCGCCCATATGGATTATCTCCACCAAAGGCATATTTCAGTACTATTAGCGAAGCGATCAAAGCGGCAATCTGGATCAGCGCACCATTCACAGCTTCACCCCCAGCGCATCCGCAACCGTGAAGATGTCCTTGTCGCCGCGGCCGGAGAGGTTGACGATGACGATCTTGTCCTTGGCCATGGCGGGCACGAGTTTCTCCGCCGCCGCGGTGGCGTGCGCCGATTCGAGCGCGGGAATGATGCCCTCGAGCTGGCAGACGCGCTGGAACGAGGCGAGTGCCTCGGCATCGGTGACCGGGACATAACGAACGCGGCCGATGTCGTGCAGCCACGCATGTTCGGGGCCGATGCCGGGATAGTCGAGACCGGCGGAGATCGAATGCGCCTCGGTGATCTGGCCGTCTTCGTCCTGCAGCAAATAGGTGCGGTTGCCGTGGAGCACGCCGGGCGATCCGCCGGCGAGGCTCGCGGCATGGCGCGCGGTTTCGAGACCGTCACCGGCGGCCTCGACACCGACCATCTCGACGTGCGGGTCATCGAGGAACGGATGGAACAGGCCGATCGCGTTCGATCCGCCACCGACCGGGGCGATCAGCATGTCGGGCAGCCGGCCCTCGGCTTCGAGGATCTGCTCGCGCGCTTCCTTGCCGATCACCGCCTGGAAATCGCGGACGAGCTCGGGATAGGGATGCGGCCCCGCGACCGTGCCGATGATGTAGAAGGTGTCGTGGACGTTGGTGACCCAGTGCCGCAGCGCCTCGTTCATCGCATCCTTGAGCGTCTTCGCGCCCGATTCGACCGCGACCACCTCGGCGCCCAGCAGCTTCATCCGGAATACGTTGGGCTGCTGGCGGGCGACGTCGACCGCGCCCATGAAGATCGTGCAGGACAGGCCGAACAACGCGGCGACCGTCGCGGTGGCGACGCCATGCTGGCCTGCGCCGGTCTCGGCGATGATCTTCGTCTTGCCCATGCGGCGGGCGAGCAGGATCTGGCCGATGCAATTGTTGATCTTGTGCGCGCCGGTGTGGTTCAGCTCCTCGCGCTTGAAATAGACCTTGGCGCCGCCCAGCGCCGCGGTGGTCCGCTCGGCGAAATAGAGCGGGCTGGGGCGGCCGACATAATGTTTGAGCAGATAGTCGAGTTCGGCCTTGAATGCCGGGTCGACCTGAGCGGCGCGATATTCGCGCTCGAGGTCGAGGATCAGCGGCATCAGCGTCTCGGCGACGTAGCGGCCGCCGAACTGGCCGAAATGTCCGCGCTCGTCGGGCTGTGATCTGAGACTGTTTGGCAGGGTCATAAGCGAGGCGTTTAGCATCTCATCCGGTCGTGTCGAGCGCGGTCATAGCTTGCCGACCGCCTTCAGAAATGCCGCGATCTTCGCGACGTCCTTGATGCCGGGGGCGGATTCGACGCCCGACGACGCGTCGACCAGCCGCGCGCCGGTGATGCCGACGGCGTCGGCGACATTGCCGGCATCGAGCCCGCCGGAGAGCGCCCATGGCAGCGGATGATCGAAACCGTCGAGCAGCTTCCAGTCGAAGCGCAGGCCCATGCCGCCAGGAAGCGCGGCATTGTCCGGCGTCTTCGCATCATAGAGGATGCGATCGACGGCGCCGCCGAATGACGCGGCGGCGGCGAGATCGGCGCGGGTGCGGACGGACACCGCCTTCCAGATCTTGCGGCCGGTCAGCATCTTGACGGCGGCGGCGCGGGCCGGCGGCTCGGCGCCGTGGAGCTGGAAGACGTCGACGAAGCTCGCGATGCGCGCGAGCAAATCGTCATCGGCGTCGACCACCACTGCAACCTTGGCCACGTGCGCCGGCACGATCGCCGCCAGCGCCCGCGCCTGATCGGGATCGAGATGGCGCGGACTCTTCGGAAAGAAGACGAAGCCGACATGGCTCGCGCCGTGGCTGACCGCGGCACCGACCGTGTCGAGGGTCGAGAGACCGCAGATTTTCGCACTGATTCGGGGCATGCGGTGCCTCTACGACGGGAGGGCAGTAAGGGAAACCAGCGATTGCTTGTCGGCCAAGTGCGGCTGTGGCAGCCTTGGCGGGTTGGGGAGGGCAGCATGGTCGATGGCATCGTCGAAGGAACGTCGGCTTTGTCGCCGATATCCTCGGCGATATCGTCGCTGCACTGTTCGGCCACGCGTTCCGGCAGTTGCATCCGAGGATTGCGAAGGGATTGGGGTGCCTGTTCCTGCTTCTGTTGCTGGCGGGCGCCATCTGGCTGATCGTCGTGCTGACCTGAACCTCGCCGTTTCCCAGCAAAGGCCCATTGGCGCCAGGATAATGTCCGGACGGCAGAAAAGCGTGAGTTTTGACACGTGACCCATCCCCCCTTCCCGTCATCCCCGCGCAGGCGGGGACCCATTTTTGGCATAGATCACCAACGTTCATCGGGCGGACGCATGGGTTCCCGCCTGCGCGGGAATGACGGTTTGGGGTGTTGAGTCGCCAGCAACCCACGAATTCTGGGCACCCGGATGTTAACCTGCACCCATGGGCGAAGGCCGGAACCCAGGTGTCGCTCGCTCGGTATGCGCGACTCGGCGCGAGCACGCCCGGTTTTAGCGCCCCACATCCAACCAGCCCGGATTTTCCATCGCCGCCGCGCGGCTTTCGATCGCCTCGGTGTTGATCCGGCGGAAGGCGAACAGCCATTCGCCGTCCACCTTGCGCAACTCGTCGTCATAATGGCCGTAGCCGGCCACTTGGGGCGTGCGGCCGGCGTTGCGGTTGTGGATCTCGAACCAATAGGCGCGCACCGAGGCTCTTTCCACCCGCTTCCGTTTCGGCAGGTACCGGGATTACAATGTCGCCTCGATCGCCCGCGCTGCCTGGTCGGGATCCTCGGCCTGGGTGATCGGCCGTCCCACCACGAGGATCGACGCGCCGTCGTCCAGCGCCTGGCGTGGGGTCACGACGCGCTTCTGGTCGCCCGCGTTCCCATTGGCCGGGCGCACGCCGGGGACGACGAAGAAGCCGTCGCGCCACAGTTTCTTGGCCGCGCGTACCTCCTCGCCGGAGCAGACCACGCCGTCGAGGCCGGCCTCGCGCGCGAGTTCGGTCAGCCGCAGGACCTGTTCATGCGAATCGCCGCGCAGGCCGATCGCGACGAGGTCGTCATCGTCGAGACTGGTCAGCACCGTCACGGCGACGACCTTGGTCCCGGTTGGCGCCGCCGCCTTGGCATCCTCCATCATCGCCCGGCCGCCGGCGGCGTGGACGGTCAGGATCGCGGGATCGAGCGGACGCAGCGCCTGGACCGCCTTGGCGACGGTGTTGGGGATGTCGTGGAGCTTGAGATCGAGAAAGATCGGCAGGCCGAGGGCCGCCATGTCGCGAACGCCCGCGCGGCCGTTGGCCGAGAAGAATTCGAGACCCAGCTTGATGCCGCCGACATGGTTCTTGACCTTGAGCGCAAGCGCCTTCGCCCGCTCGAGATCGGGCGTATCGAGGGCGACGTAAATCGAACTGCTCATGAGACACCCGGTGGAACGGCGGAGGGAACCGAACCTGGCGGCAGCAGCCGGCCTTCGGCGGCCGGCCGCGGCGGCGCTGCGGGCGCGGCGATCTGCTGGAGCGCGCGCTCGGCGGTTTCGAGCCGGCGCAGCAGGCGCCATCGCGCCATCCGGTTGACGATCAGCGTCGGCAGCAGCCCGGTCAGGAACGTCGCGATCAGCAGGACGGGCAGATTGAACTCGATGTGGATGCTCGACAGCGCGATGTCGACGGTCTTCCAGTTCTGGATCGAGAAGACGACGACCACCACGGTGATCAGTATCCAGAACAGCGTGCGCAGGAATTGCATGTGCGAACCCTTCGGCGGTTTTTGCCGGAATTACAAACCGTGTAGGGAAAAGGCGCGGGAATGAGAAGCGGGAAGGGGAAATGCCGCTCACCCGATCTCGTCGCGGAGCGATTCGATCAGTTCGGGCACCGCCTTCAGTCGCGGCGCTTCCTCCTCGACGATCGCCAGGAAGGCCGCGCGCTTCACCTCGGCGACCGCGTCGGGGCCGATCGCATGGCCGGGCGGCACCGTCGAGATGACGATGTCGATCAGCCGGTCGGCGCCGTGCAGCCGGCCCCACAGATAGTCGTTCTCGCGATAGGCGCGGCTGAAGAAGGCGCCGAAGCTGTTGAACTGGATGCCCTTCAGCGTCGCCTCGACGCCGCCGCCGCGGATCGCCACCGCATCCTCGGGCGAGATCCGATCGACCTTGACCGGATCGAATTCTTCCATGCCTTCGCCCTGCAGCAGTGGCAAAGTCGCGAGGTCGTAGAAGGGGAAGCCGAGATAGGCGAGCAACATGGTCCGTCGGGCGGCCTTGGGAAGCCCGGCCAGCGCCTCGGCGATGCGGTCGTCGGCGACGAGGTCGATGCGCTTGAGGTCGCGCGCAGCGGCCAGCCGGTCGAGCAGGCCGATCATGTCCTCATCCGGGTTCGCGGCGGCCGCGCGCAGGTCCGGCGCGTAGAAGTCGTGGATCTCGCGATCGAGATAGAGCGCGAGGCAGTCGTAGATCGCGTCGCGCATCGCCGTCATTTCGGTGCGGGACGGCGAGTCGGCCATCTCCTCGATCGGCGTGAACTGGCGCGCGAGCGTCCGCAGGCGGCGGATGCGGAAGCCGAGATCGTGGCTGCGGAAGAACAGGATGACGCCCTCGGTCGCGCCACTGCCGGCCTCGCTGACGCGGTCGAGGCCGAGCGCCGAGACCGCCGCCCAGATCCGGGGGCGGAAGCCGTCGGCCGCTTCATGGCCGCCAGTGCCGAAGCGCGCGAACAGCAGCGCGATCTCGTCGACCACTGCCGCCACCTTGAGATGGCCATAGGCGGCATAGGCATGGCCGGCCTGCTTGGCCGCCTTGTCCTGCGCCTTGGACCGCCAGCCGGCGAGGCGCGACGCGGTCGGCCGGTCGAGGAAGAAGGTCATGCCGAACAGGGTTTCGATCGCTGCTTCGACCTCGGGGCGAAGCGCTTCGACGATGCGGCGGGTGCGGGCGATGCGCTGCGACCGTTGCTCGATCGTTTCGAGATTGTCGCGGATCGGCTGTTCGCGCGGAATGTCCGAAAGCGCACCGAGGATGGTGGTGAAGAAGCCCGGCGCCTCATTGGCCTTGCTGCCGACATTGATGCTGCGCAGCCCGGGCTTGGGATCGACATAGACGAAACGCCGATCGAGCTCGCGCCGCGCCGGACGATTCTTGAGCGCCTCGATCGCCGGACGGAACGGCGCATTGGCGAGCACCGATCCGTCGATCAGGACGGCCTCGGCCGCGGTGCCGGCGGCGGCGTGATGCGGCAGCACGCGCGCGAGGAAGGCATCGCGCCCCGGCCAGGCACGCCGGCGCTCCTTCAGCACGTCATCGAGTTCGCCGACCATGAACGGCGGAAACGCGCCCGGAAAACTCGCAGTCGAACGCGCGGCGAACGCAAGTTCGGCGTGGTCGGCGAGATGGCCGGCAGGCTGCGCGCCGGTCGAGAAGCCGATCGTCAGCCGATGCTCGGTCTCGATCACTTCGGACGGGCTGTGCAGGCGCAGCTTTTGCGGATGTCCGCGAAAATCGGTGACCGTGACGAACAGGTCGAGCGGCTGACCGGGCGGCAGCAGGCCGGGACCACGCTCGGTCGCCTCCATCGCATCGAGCGCGTCGAGCAGCAGTCCGTCGAAGCCCTTGCCGCCAAAGGGCGGCGCGAACCAGCGTGCGCGGACGAAGCGCGACAGCTTGGCGCGGACCTCGCCGCGCGTCTCGGCATCGACGGTCTCGTCGATCGTGCCGCTGCGCCCGGCCGCCATCCACACCAAAGGCTGCGCCCAGAATTTGGTGAAGCGCGAGAGCGGCTGGGCATCGGGATCGAGCAGGATCTCGACATCGGCGCGGTCCAGCCACAGGTCGGTCAGCGGGTCGAGCGACTGGCCGGTGACGATCGCCTGGGCGAGGAACACGCCGTTGATCCCGCCGGCGCTCGCGCCCGCGACGATGTCGTTGAGCACGCGCAGTTTGAGCCCGGCCTGCTGCTCGATCGTCTCGAGCAGGCGGCGATAGACCGGTTCGCTGCCGGACGCGCGCGCGGTCCCGCTTCCAGTCTCGTCATGAAAATCGCGGCTCGCCCGGACGAGGTGCCAGACTTCCTTGGTCACCCCATGCATGTAGACCGCGAGGCTGATGCCGCCGTAGCAGACGAGCGCCAGCCGAAGCTCCTTCTCCCGCATGGACGGACGGTGGCAGCATGGCGCGGCGATGTCGAGCGCCACGCCGCAATCCGCTCGCCGCCGAAGACGGCTTCAGCCGCCGTTGTTCACGCCGCTGATCAGGGCCTGCATGTCGATCGGCACCAGGAATTGCGCGCCGATCATGCCGTCACGACGCCACACCAGCCGCGCCTTGACGTCACCGAACACCGGCAAAGCGAGCGAAAGGATGCAGGGCTTCTCGAACGGCGCCGCGCATTCACCGCGAAATCCCCGGGCCGAGATATCGATCAGGCGGATCGGTTCGTCCGGACCGCCGAGTTCGCGAATCATGACCTCGAGCTGCGCGCGATAGCGCAGCGACGCACGATCCTCGACCTTGAACGGACTCTCGTAAATATGGTCCACGGCAGCCTTGCTCTCATCCTGATGGATGTCGGCAGTGTAGGGACAAGAGCTTAACAAGGTGCTGAAACGGGGCCGAAACGCGTCAGGCGAACGACAGTCTCGCCCAGATCGGCAGATGATCCGAAGCCGTTCGGGCGACCGGCGAAGCATGGACCCCGCACGCGACGACATCGAGCCGGTCGTCGATCATGATGCGATCGAGGCGCGCGATCGGACGACGGGCATGGAAACTGGGTCCGGTCTCGGCGAAGCGGTAATGGCTGCCGAAATCGCGCAGGCAGCCGCGCCCGGCCGACCATTCGTTGAGATCGCCGGCCATGATCGTCGGCAGCGGTCGTTCTTCATGCGCGATCGCGGCGAGGATCGCATGTGCCTGGCGCCGCCGCCACAGGCCCGACAAATCGAGATGCATGCCGACGATGCGAACGTCGCGACCGCCGATCCGGATGTCGGCCATGACCGCACCGCGCGGCTCCAGCGCGGGCAGATGGAGCACGCGGCAGGCCACCGCCGCGGCCGCCTTGCGCACCAATATGGCGTTGCCATGCCAGCCGATGCCGCCGGAGCGCACCGCGAAGTCGATCGGCTGATAGTCGCTATGCTCGGCGAGCAGATGCAGCGGCAAGGCCGCCTGCCGCGCACCGAAGCGGCGATCGGCTTCCTGCAGGATGACGATATCGGCATCGATCTCGGCCAGAACTTCGAGAATCCGCTCCGGACGGCGCTGGCGGTCGATACCGATAGCCTTGCGGATATTATAGCTGGCGACAGTGAGCATCGGTGTCCGTTTGGCGAATCGATCGGGAATGGACAACGGGTAACGCGTGGGAGGGCGAGATGGGGGCCTGAATCGTCATGGCCACTACGCCCTTCATCTACCCTTCCCTCTTGATGGAGGAAGGATTGTCAGACCTCTTGCCCCGTTCATCAGGAACAGATAAAGAACGTCCATGGCAAAACCACAGAAGCGCTATGTCTGTCAGGCCTGCGGGTCGGTCGCGTCGAAGTGGCAGGGCCAGTGTGTCGATTGCAGCGACTGGAACACGCTGGTCGAAGAGGTCAATGCGGTCGTCACGCCGTTCCAGGCCAAGCATAATCTGCAGGGCGGCGGCCGGTCGGTGGTGATGGTCGCGCTCGATGCCGACATCAAGCTGCCCGAGCGGCGCGCCACCGGGATCGGCGAATTCGACCGGGCGCTCGGCGGCGGTTTCGTCGAAGGCTCGGCGACGCTCATCGGCGGCGATCCCGGCATCGGCAAGTCGACGCTGCTGCTGCAGGCGGCGGCCTTGCTGGCCACCAGCGGCGCCAATGTCGCTTATGTGTCGGGCGAGGAGGCGGCGGACCAGATCCGGCTGCGAGCGCGGCGGCTGGGCCTCGGCAATGCGCCGGTGCGGCTCGCTTCGGCGACATCGGTGCGCGATATATTGACGACCCTGGGGCAGGGACCGGCGCCCGATTTGCTCGTCATCGATTCGATCCAGACGATGCACAGCGACCTGATCGAGGGCGCTCCGGGCACGGTCAGCCAGGTCCGGGCTTCGGCGCAGGAACTGATCCGCTTCGCCAAGGAGCGCGGCACCGCGCTGGTGCTGGTCGGCCATGTCACCAAGGACGGCACGATCGCGGGGCCGCGCGTGCTCGAACATATGGTCGACACGGTGCTCGCCTTCGAGGGCGAGCGCAGCCATCAATATCGCATTCTGCGCGCGATCAAGAATCGCTTCGGCGGCACCGACGAGATCGGTGTGTTCGCGATGGTCGAGGCAGGATTGGCAGAAATATCAAATCCTTCCGCCCTGTTCCTGACAAATCGTGACGAGACCGTCACCGGTACGACGGTGTTTCCGGCGCTCGAAGGCACGCGGCCGGTGCTGGTCGAGATCCAGGCGCTGACGGTGCGGCTGGCGAGCGGCGCGACGCCGCGGCGCGCGGTGGTCGGCTGGGATTCGGGGCGGCTGGCGATGATCCTCGCCGTGCTCGAAGCGCGCTGCGGACTCAGCTTCTCGACCTGCGAAGTCTATCTGAACGTCGCCGGCGGCTATCGGCTGACCGATCCGGCCGCCGATCTCGCGGTCGCCGCCGCGCTGGTCTCGTCGCTGTCCGAGCGGCCGGTGCCGGTCGATGCGGTCGCGTTCGGCGAAATCGCCTTGTCGGGCGAGGTCCGGCCGGTCGCGCATGGCGCGCTGCGGCTGAAGGAGGCGTCGAAACTGGGTTTCGAGCGAGCGCTGGTGCCGTCCGCTCTGGCGCGGGAAACGGCACCGATCCGCATGGTCGGCTTCACGACGCTCGGCGCACTCGTTGACCATATGCTCGCGCGCGGATAGCGAGTGCGGCACGGCCGGCGGGCTATTTCGGCGGCCGGCGTCTGGATATTTCGAATCGATGGACGCCACCGTTCTGGACATCATCGTGCTGCTGCTGGTCGGCGGTGCCGCCTTGCTGGGCGGGTTTCGCGGGTTCGTCACCGAAGCGCTGTCGCTGCTGGCCTGGGTGGCGGCGATCGTCGCGCTCAAATTCGCGCATGGCGCGGTTGCCGGCCTGCTGCTCGGGCCGGTCGGCAGCGGCCCCGGCGCGTCGATCGCCGCGTTCGTGCTCGTGTTCGGCATCACCTTCATCGGCGGCAAGGTCCTGGCGCGCGCGATCGGCAACCGCGTGCGCCAGTCGGTGCTCGGTCCGATCGATCGCATCCTCGGCTTCGGCTTCGGCGCCCTGAAGGGACTGATCGGCGCGACCCTGATTTTCCTGTTCGCGGTGCTCGTGCTCGAGACGATCGACAGCCAGGCGCCCAAGCCCGACTGGATGACCGATTCGCGCAGCTATCCCCTGCTCAATGCCAGCGGCCGCGCGCTGGTCGATTTCGTCGAGGCGCGCCGCAAGGCGGTGGCGGCTCCGGCGACGGATCATTCCAGCGAGGGCAAAAAGCCGCGTCGTAGTGAGGCCCAATGAGCGCCCCCCTCTATAACAGCCAGATCCTCCGGCTCGCGGCATCGATCCCGCATCTGAAGCGGATCGCGGCGCCGGCCGGCAGCATCGAGCGGCGTTCGCCGATCTGCGGCAGCCGCGTCACCGTCGACGTCGATATCGATACCGAGGGGCGGATCGCCGCGCTCGGCCTGGACGTGCGCGCCTGCGCGCTCGGCCAGGCGTCGGCCGCGCTGATGGGTGCGCACGCGATCGGGCGCTCGCTCGCAGACATGCGGCAGGCGCGCGCGGCACTCGCCGCTTTCCTCGCCGGCGAGCGCGACGACCCCGGCGACTGGCCGGGGCTGGACATCTTCCTGCCCGCGCGACCGCACAGCGCGCGGCATCCGTCGATCCGGCTCGCCTTCGAGGCGGCCGAGGCGGCGCTGGCGCAGGCGCTCGCGAGCCGGGGCGGCGGCTGATGGAAAGCGGGGGGCACGGCGCACTGCTGCTGGGCGACGGCGTGATCCTGCTCGGCGCGTCACTGGTGTCCGTGCTGATCTTCCGCCGTTTGGGGCTGGGCGCCACGCTCGGCTATCTGGTTGCCGGCGCGCTGATCGGTCCGCAGGTACTCGGGCTGGTCGGCGATGCCGAAAGCAAGCTCGGTATCGCCGAACTCGGCATCACTTTGCTATTGTTCCTCGTCGGACTCGAACTGACGCCGACCCGGCTCTGGCGGCTCAAACGCGACATATTCGGACTCGGACTGGCGCAGGTCGTGCTGTGCGGTACCGTGGTGGCGCTGCTGGTCTGGTGGTTCACGCCCTTCTCGCTCCCGGCCTCGATCGCCTTGGGGCTGCCGCTTGCCTTGTCGTCGACCGCGCAGGTGCTGCCGATGCTGCAGTCGGCCGGCCGTCTGCGCACGCCATTCGGCGAACGCGCCTTCTCGATCCTGCTGTTCCAGGACCTGTCGATCGTCCCGCTGATCACGATCATCGCCGCGCTCTCGCGCGCGCCCGCCGACCCCAGCGCGCCGCCGGGCTGGCTGCTCGCGGTCTATACCGTGCTGGCGATCGCCGGGCTGGTGCTGGCGGGGCGTTTCATCCTCAACCCGATGTTCCGGCTGATCGGCGGTCTCGGCGAGCGCGAGATGTTCGTCGCCGCCGGGCTGTTCACCGTGCTGGCCAGCGCGGCCGTCATGCAGTCGCTCCATCTGTCGACGGCATTGGGCGCGTTCGTGGCGGGCGTGATGCTGGCCGATTCGCCCTACCGGCACGAACTCGAGGCTGACGTCGAGCCGTTCCGCTCGCTGCTGCTCGGTCTGTTCTTCATCGCCGTCGGCATGCTGCTCGATCTCCATTCGATCGCCGAGCGGCCCTTGTTCGTGATCGGCATGGCGGCGGTGCTGATCGCCGCCAAGACCGGCATCATCCTCGGCCTCGCCATGCTGTTCGGCATGCCGGGGCGCCAGGCGCTCGGTCTCGGCCTGCTGCTCAGCCAGGGCGGAGAATTCGGCTTCGTGCTGTTCGCGCAGGCCCAGAACGCGTTGCTGATCGCCCCCGAGGCGGCGAGCCTGTTCGGCGCGGTCGTCACCCTGTCGATGGCGACGACGCCGTTCCTGATGATGATCTCGCGCCGCTTCCGCGCGCCGGCAATCGCACCGCGCGACGATCTCGAACGGCCGGACAGCGTCGATGGCGCCAGCGCGATCGTGGTCGGCTATGGCCGTTTCGGACAGACCGTCGCGCAGATGCTGACCGCACAGAAATTATCGGTGACCCTGATCGATTCGAACCCGGCGCAGATCGACATCAGCACGGTGTTCGGCGCGAAGGTTTATTATGGCGACGGCACGCGGATCGATCTGTTGCGCGGCGCGGGGGCGGACGGCGCGGCTTTGATCCTGTTCTGCATCGACGGCGACCGGCTCGATGCCAGCACCGTCCAGCCGATCGCTTCGGCCTTCCCGCGCGCCGCGATCTTCGTCCGCGCGTTCGACCGCCGCCACATGATGCGGCTGGCCGAAGCTTCGGTGGCGGGGGCGGTGCGCGAAGTGTATGAGTCGGCGATCGAGATGGCGCGGCAGGCGATGGCGAGACTGGAAATCGACGAGGACGAGATCGACCGCGTGGAAGAGGAATATCGCCGGATCGATACCGACCGCCTGGGCCGTCAGGTCGCGTCCGGCGATCTCCATGCCGGCAAGGATCTGTTGCTGAAACCGCGAACCTTCTCGAGCCCCGGATCATGATCGCGCGGCGCGACAGGATGCTGGCGTTCGCGGCAGTCAGCGCGGCGATCGGAATCGCGGCGGGCGCGTTCGGCGCGCATGCCATGCAGGGCGAGGGCGCGGACTGGCTGCGGACCGGCGGCTCCTACCAGTTGATCCATGCGGTTGCCGTCGCCGGCCTGACCGGCCGGGTGGTCGCGCGCGGACCTTCGGTGCTGTTGCTGATCGGCTCGGTGATCTTCGCGTTCAGCCTCTATGCAATGGCGCTCGGCGCGCCGCGCATGCTCGGCATGGTCACGCCGGTGGGCGGGGTGCTGATGATCGCGGGCTGGCTGTGGCTGGCGTTGCGGCCGTTCCGGCGGTGAAACGTTTGAGATGGTAGCCGGTTATCGACTATCCAGTCTCGATAAGAACGTCTTGCGGCAGATGGAGACTATCGACCGCTCGGCGCGCGATTTTTTTACCATCACGCCCTTCGTCGTCGATTGCCGAAATGATAGTGAGGGCTTCCGGTTAAATTTGACCGAGCAGCAGCGCACATTCATCATCGATGAATATGCCAAAGGGCGATTGTCTGTTGTTAGTCAATTAGCTCGGCCGGCCAATGCTTACGCGGTTGAGAAGCTGCGGGATTGTCGTGCAGCTCTAACATCCGACACGATGTTAAAGATTCGCCGCTATCTGGAGAATTGGAAGAATGAGCGTGCTCGAAAAATCAGTCAAATGAGCAAATCAGATCATCCAAATGGATCAATTGGCATTGATATTATAATGCCGATCAGCGGAATTCGCCTTGGTTATGATCATGCCGCCATTATAGGACTTTGAGTCTGCGGACACTTTTATCGATAGAGGATAAGCAAAGAGCAGAATGCTTTCCTCACTGAAAGAACAAGTTCACTTTCTAACCGTAGTGTGGCGGGCCCCTTCTCTGCCGCGAAGGCGCGAGGCAGGTGATGCTACCGCCGTTCGCCATCCAGGAACGCCGCCACGTCCGCCAGTTCGACCTGCTTGTCGACGAACGCAGCGCCGATCCCGCGCGCGAGGATGAAGGGCACCTTGCCGCCGCTCTTTTTCTTGTCGTGCGCCATATGCCCGGCCAGCACCGCGCCCGATGCGCCGACACCGGCCGCGGCCAGACTGTCCGGCAGGCCAGCGGCGCGGATATGCGCGGCGACGCGCTCGGCGTCCTGCGCCTCGCACAGTCCGCGCCTGGCCGAATAACGGAAGGCGAGGGCCATGCCGGCGGCGACGCCCTCGCCGTGGAGCAGCCGGTCCGAATAGCCGGTCTCGGCCTCGAGCGCGTGGCCGAAGGTGTGGCCGAGATTGAGCAGCGCGCGCCGGTCGGCGGTCTCGCGTTCGTCCTCCGCCACGATCCGCGCCTTGGCGGCGACGCTGGCCTCGATCGCGTAAGCACGTGCGGCCGGATCGCCGTCCATCAGCGCCGCGGCATTGGCCTCGCACCATTCGTAGAAGGCGAAATCGCCGAGCAGGCCGTATTTGACGACCTCGGCATAGCCGGCGGCCAGTTCGCGGCGCGGCAGCGTGTCGAGCACGTCCGGGTCGATCAGCACGAAATCGGGCTGATGGAAGGCGCCGATCAGATTCTTGCCGTGCGCGCTGTTGATCGCGGTCTTGCCGCCGACCGACGAATCGACCTGCGCGAGCAGGCTGGTCGGCACCTGGATAAAGCCGCAGCCGCGCTTGAGGATCGCCGCGGCGAAGCCCACGAGATCGCCGATCACGCCGCCGCCGAGCGCGATGATGCTCTCCGAACGCTCGACCTCGAGCGCCAGCAGCCGGTCGGTCAGGTCGCGCAGGACGTCCCAATTCTTGGTCGACTCGCCGGGCGGCAGGACGATGGTTTCCACGCGCGCGCCCAGTGCGGCCGCGAGGCGCGCATATTGATGGCGATGGACATTGGCTTCGGTCACCACGATCCAGCGATCGCGCTTCGCCCAGGGCGTGAGGATCTCGCCCGCGCGGGCGAGCGAGCCAGCCTCGACCAGCACGTCATAGCTGCGGTCGCCGAGCGCGACGGGAATGACGGTCATCGGCGAAGGGCCTCGATAATGGCGTTGACGGCGGTATCGTGCGGAGCGGGTTCGCTCCGCACGTGAATCTCGGCGAGCGCGTAGATCGGGTTGCGGACGGCGGCAAGCTCGCGCAACACCTTGCGCGGATCCTTGCCGCGCAGCAGCGGACGGTCGCTGCGCCGGCCGACGCGCTCGGCCAGCACGTCGATATCGGCATCGAGCCAGATCGAAATCGTGTTGTCGAGAATCAGCCGTCGCGTCGGCTCCGCCATGAACGCGCCGCCGCCGGTGGCGATCACCTTGGGCCTCCCGTCGATCAGCCGCGCGATCACGCGGCGCTCGCCATCGCGGAAGGCGGGTTCGCCATAGCGCTCGAAGATCTCGGCGATGCTCATATCGGCCGCGCGTTCGATCTCATGGTCGGCATCGACGAACGGCAGATCGAGCCGGACGCCGAGCCGCTTGCCGATCGTCGACTTGCCGACGCCCATCAGCCCCACGAGCACGATCGGCCGATCGACATGCGGCAGCAATGGGACTGGACCTGTGGGCAAGTTTCCGAGCATGGCGGCGGGGGCTATACATGGGACGGGGCGATCGGGCAAAAGCCCCGGCGAGCGGCTCCGAACGGAGTTCGGGAGCCTGAAGGGAGTTCAAGTGTCGCGTTTGATCACTATCATCGTCGCCATCGTCGTGATCGTCGGGGGTGGCATCTGGTTCCTGTCCACGCTGGATACCGAGAAGCCGCTGACGCACGTGGAGAAAGTCGTGCCGAGTGACAAGCTTGCGAAATAGGCGGCTGCTGATCGGCCTGATGCTGGCCGGAGTCGCCGCGCTGGCGGCGCCGGTGCTGAGCCAGGACGCGCCCGAATCGCTGCTGCCGCCGGGGTTCGGCGATCCGGTCAAGGAGCCGGCGCCCGAGCCTTCGGCCACGCCGCGTTCGGGCGACACGACCGACCTACTGCCCGAAGTCCGGCTGATGCCGCCCTCGGAATCGCAGACCGCGGCGCTCGGCAACGAGTCGGAGGAGGCCGAGGTCGAGGCGCCACCGGTCTATGATCTGCCGCCCGAAGCGCGGCGGTCGACCGCCTCGGTCGGTGTGATCGGCCCGGCCGAAGGCGGCTTCGGCCGGCAGGCGTTCGACGGAACCGACGGCCAGGTCCTCGTCACGCTCGCGGACCGGCTTAATGCGCCGCTGCCGTCGCGCTGGGCGTCGATCGTCCTGCGCCGCGCGCTGCTGGGCGATTCGGCGACGCCGCGCGGCATCGAAGGCGCCGACTGGGTGGCGGCGCGCGCGTGGCTGCTGCTGCGCATGGGCGAGGCCGATGCCGCGCGCATGCTCGTCCAGAGCGTCGACAGCGACCGCTACACGCCGCGACTCTATGCAGCGGCGATGCAGACCTCGCTCGCGATCGGCGATCCGTCGGGGCTATGCCGCATCGCCGAGGGCGGCGAAAGGATCAGCAGCAAGCCGGCCTGGCCGCTCGCGCGGGCGATGTGTTCGGCGCTGGCGGGCGAGCCGGGACCGGCGGCGGCGATCCTCGAGACGATGCGCCGCCGGGGACTGGCGCGCGGCGTCGACCTGACTCTGGCCGAGAAAGTCGTGGGCGCCGGCACCAATTCGCGGCGCTCGACCACGATCGAATGGGCGGGCGTGGAGAAAATGACGACCTGGCGCTATGGTCTTGCCAGCGCCACGGCGGTGTCGATTCCCCAGAACCTGATCGCGGGCATGCCGCTCAATGCGCGCGCCTGGCAGGTCCGCTCGGCGATGCTGCCGGTGGCAGAACGCGCCACGCCCGGCGACATCGCCGCGTCGCTCGGCGTGCTCTCCAGCGAGGCGCTGGTCGATCTTTACGGCGCGGTCGGCGAGGCGACCGATTCGAGCGAGATCGCCGGCAGCCTGCCCGATCTGCTCCGCCTCGCTTATGCCGACGATGATCTCGAAGGGCGGATGTCGGCGCTGCGATCGGTGTGGGAAAGCGCCGAGGATCCGCGCATCCGCTATGCCCGGCTGATCCTGACGGCGCGCGCCGCAGGCGCGATCCCGGTCAAGGCGACCTATGAAACCGATGCCCCCAATCTGATCGCCGCGATGTTGACCGCGGGACTCGATATCCAGGCTGCGCGCTGGGCGTCGACGGTCGATGCGATGTCGGGCGCGGCCGGCGATCGCGCGTGGGCGATGCTCGCGGTCGGGACGCCGCGGCCGGTGGTCCGTACCGATTATCAGCGCTTCGACGGCTTCCGCGATCGTTCCGAGAGCGCGGTGCGCACGCAATTGCTGTTCGCGGGCCTGGCTGCGCTCGGGCGGCTGCCGCCGGCCGACGTCGAGCGCCTGTCGGGCGAACTGGCGGTGCCGCTGGCGCCGACCAGCCTGTGGGCGCGGACCATCGACGCGGCGGCGGCGGCCGGGCATGGCGGCACGGTCGCGCTGCTCGCCGCGGTCGGCATGCAGACCGGCCGCTGGGAACGGGTCCCGGCCGCGCATCTCTATCATATCGTCGCCGCGCTGCGCCGGGTTGGCCGCGAGGGCGAGGCGCGGATGATCGCCGCCGAGGCGATGGCCCGCACATGACCAAGCCGGCCGGGGCGATGCCGGCCGGGATCAGCCTGGCGGGCGAAGATGCCCGCCTGATCGAGCGGTTCCTCGAGATGCTCGCGGCCGAAGCCGGCGCTGCACCCAACACGCTGATGGCCTATGGCACCGATCTGCGCACGGCCTCGGCCGCCCTCGGGGGCGGACTAGCCAGCGCCGGCAAGGACCAGCTGGCGAGTCTCGGCGAGCAGTGGATGGCGCTGGCGACCTCGACCGTCGCGCGCAAGTCGGCGGCGCTGCGGCGCTTCTTCGCTTTCCTTCAGGATGAAGGCTTCCGCGCCGACGATCCCGGCGCCGGGCTGCCGCGGCCGGCGACCCGGCGGCCTTTGCCCAAGGTGTTGAGCCACGCCGATATCGACCGGCTGTTCGACGAACTGGCGCGCAGGCTGACGCTGGATCCGGTGTCGCCCTATGACGTGCGGCTGTCGACGTTGATCGAACTGCTCTATGGATCCGGCCTGCGCGCCTCGGAACTGGTGTCGCTGCCGGCGCGCGCGGTGGCGACCGACCGGCCGTACATCATCCTGCGTGGCAAGGGCGGGCGCGAGCGGCTGGTGCCGATCTCGGACCGCGCGCGCGCCGCCGCCGCCGCCTGGCGCGCGCTGTCACCGCAGGACGGCCCGTGGCTGTTCCCGTCGGGCAAGACCCATCTCAGCCGCGTCCGGCTCTATCAGCTGATCAAGGAACTGGCCGCGGCGGCGGGCATCGATCCGGCGCGCGTCAGCCCGCACGTGTTGCGCCACGCCTTCGCGACGCATCTGCTGGAGGGCGGCGCCGATCTCCGCGTCGTCCAGACTTTGCTCGGCCATGCCGATATCGCGACGACTGAGATCTACACGCATGTCGACAGCCGCCGGCTGGTCGAACTGGTCAACAGCCGGCATCCTTTGGCCGACACGCCGCCGAGACGGCCGCGGCGGCGGGTGAATGACGATGTGACCTAATTAGCGCGTCGGGCGGCTCACCCGCGCAGGCAGCATTTCTTGGCCTTCTTGCCGCTGCCGCACGGGCAGGGATCGTTGCGACCCACATCGCGCCAGGGATTGACGATCGGCGAACCGGGGGATTTGCTTCGCTGCAAAAGCGGCACGCGCGGCTGGGTCTGGAAGCGGGGCATGAACGGCACCGCCCGAGGGCGCGGTAGTATCGGTGCGCTCGCGGGCGCATTGCGGGCTTCGATCACGCTCTCCTGGGGCGGTTCGGCGGCGCGTGCCCAATCGAGCGCCACGATGACGTCATCGACATAGCCGATCCCGCGGCGCTGGAAGCTGGACCTATCATCCGGTGCCGCTTCCGCGGCAGCCAGGTCCTTTGCAAAATCCTCGCGATCGAGGATGTAGCTGGCGATCCGGCCCTCGTCCCAGGCACGGTCGACCAAAGGTGCGAGCGATCGCAAGCCGAGCAGCGAGATCGCATCGACCCAGGCGATCCAGCTGCTCTCGCCATCGCCGCCGAGCGCCTGGTCATAAAAGCGCTGCAGGAATGCCGTCATCGTCTCGCGCGCGATGCGTCCGTCCCACGCCAGGAAGCCGGCGGCGACGAGCATTGTCCCGCGATGATGGTCGTCGATCGACGGGTCGGCAATCGCGTCGAGCAGGGCATCGACATCGTCGTCGAACAGGCTCGCGACGATCTGCGGCCCGGTTTCTATCAATGTGTCGCCCAGCAGGTCCTCGAGTTCGGCATCCGGCAGTCGCAACAGCCGGAGCAACGATCCGAACGACGCCGAGTCGCGCCCGCCGGCGAGAATATAGAGGCCGCGGTACAGCAGCCTCGCCTCATCCGCGGACAGGCTCTCACCGTTCGCTGCCCGGTCGACGATCGCGCGCAATGCGGGCGCCGATTCGTCGATCCTGAGAAGGCATAAGGCGATGGCGCGATCCGGCACGTCCACACCGCTGGCGACGGTGTGAAGATGATCCTCGATCGGGTCGTGCTGGCCGCCTGGATCCTGTGCAAGGATCTCAGCCAGTTCCTCTTTTATCACGCGCTTCCTCCCCACGATCACCTGCCGCCATGACTGGCGTAACACCATTGTCGCAATCTACGATCACGGCGGTCGCGAGGCAATGAGCGCGCGATTCGGATATATACAGCCGCAGCGCTCACCCGATTGCCCGGATCTGACGCGGCCGCGTGTTGCGCCCAATATGGGTCCATGCTGGTCCTGCCGGGATGCGGATCATCGCGGCGCACTTTGCGCGAGTTTATCGCGAACCGTGCCGGCCACCAGGATATGCCTGCCCTGAAGGCGGCCCTCGATGCATGGTTTGCGGACGTGAGCAAGGCGGTCTGGGTCAAGACTGCAGATGTGAAGCGGCTCTATGCGTCCGCAAGCATCGTCAGTGCCGATCGGATCGTCTTCAACATCAAGGGCAATGATTATCGACTCGTCGTTGCGGTGGATTTCGAGAAGGCCATTGTCTGGATCAAGTGGATCGGCACCCACAAGGTCTATAACCATATCGATGTGAAGGAGGTTGAACATGGCGACTGACGTCAAGCCGATCCGGAGCGAGGCGGACTATGAAGCCGCGCTCGAAACAATATCCATTCTCTGGGGCGCTGCTTCCGGAACGCCCGATGGCGACCGGCTTGATGTGCTCGCCACGCTGATCGATGCGTATGAGGCGCATCATCACCCGATGGACCCGCCCAATCCCATCGAGGCGATCAGGTTTCGCATGGAGCAACAGGGCATGTCGCGCAAAGACCTGGAGGACATCATCGGTACGCGTACGCGGATCTCCGAGATATTGAATGGCAAGCACGGCCTCTCGATCGGCATGATCCGGCGTCTGCATGCGCGCCTGGGCATCTCCGCGGATGTGTTGATACAGCCCTCGCGAAGGGAAGCGGCATGACCCGACTGTTTCGCGGCTCGATCCGTGCCTGGCGGACAGGGTGGGATTCGAACCCACGGTGAGCTTGCACCCACGGCGGTTTTCAAGACCGCTGCCTTAAACCACTCGGCCACCTGTCCTCGCAACCGCCTATCGCGCCCTGCGCGCTTTCGTGCAAGCGTCGGGACGAAAGGGGATTCACGTGGAGACATCGCTGTGCCACTGTGTCCGCCGGTAAAGGGGCGGACATGCGTATCACGAGTTTACTGGTCGCGCTGGCGATCGCGGCGGTGGTTCCGTCGACCGGCTTCGGCAGCGGTGGCCGGGCGGTCGCGCAGGAGGAGGCCGGGTTCCAGGCCTGGCTGGTCCAGTTTCGCCGCCAGGCCGAGCGCGAAGGCGTGTCGCGCCGCACGCTCGACGCGGTGCTGCCGACCCTGACTTTCAATCCGCGCGTGATCGAACTCGATCGCGCGCAGCCCGGCGGCAATCCCAACGCACCGGCGGCGGCGATCCCGGCGTTCGCGCCCTATCGGGTCAAGCATGTCGACAGTGCGCGGATCGGGCGCGGACGCGTCAAATATTCGGCGCTGCGGCCCAAGCTGTCGGCGATCGAGCGCCAGACCGGCGTGCCCGAATCGATCATGGTCGCGATCTGGGGCCATGAGACCAATTACGGCGCCTTTTCGGGCGATTTCGATCTGGCGCGCTCGCTCGCGTCGCTGGCCTATGAAGGGCGGCGGCGCGACCTGTTCACCGGCGAACTGATCGCCACGCTCAAGCTGATGGACATGGGCTTTCCGCGCGAACGGCTGAAGGGCAGCTGGGCGGGGGCGACCGGCTATCCGCAATTCCTGCCGTCGATGTATCTGCGCCTCGCCAGGGACGGCGATGGCGACGGCCGCGCCGACATCTGGACCAGCGAGGCCGATGCGCTCGCGTCGATCGCCAATTATTTCGTCAAGGCAGGGTGGAAGCCCAACGTGCCGTGGGGCGTGGCCGTCACCGTGCCGGCGTCGCTCAGCCGCACGGCGATCGCCAACCGGACGGTGTCGCCGCGCTGCCCGCGCGTCCAGGACCGGCACAGCCAGTGGAAGACGATCGCCGAATGGCGCGCGCTGGGCGTGCGGCCGATCGGCGCGCCGGTGCCCGCCGACAGCGAGATGGCGAGCCTGCTCGAACCCGATGGCCCCGGCGCGACAGCCTATCTGCTGACCGGCAATTATCGCGTGATCCTCGATTATAATTGCTCGAATTTCTACGCTCTTTCCGTGGGGTTGCTCGCCGATGCTGTCAGGCAATAGGAGATATGGCGCGGTCGTCGCGGTGGCGCTGCTGCTGGGCGGATGCGGATCGATCGACGGGCGCCGCGATGGGCTCACGAGGGGGGGCGTCGCGAGCGGGCCGCGGCCGGCGGCGGGGCCGGAGACGGGCGTCGCCGATTATCCGGTCAAGCTCGGCGCGCCCTATCAGATCGCTGGCACGACCTGGACGCCGGCCGACGAGCTCGGTTATGACGAGGTCGGTTATGCCAGCTGGTATGGCGCGGACATGGCCGGCAACGAGACCGCCAGCGGCGAGCGTTTCAATCCCGATGCGGTGACCGCCGCACACAAGACGCTGCCGCTGCCATCCTATGTCGAGGTCACCTCGATCAATACCGGCCGCACGATCCTTGTGCGGGTCAATGATCGCGGACCATTCGCCAACGATCGGCTGATCGATCTGTCGCAGGGCGCCGCGCGCCAGCTCGGCATCGATGGCGGCGGCCCGGCCGGCGTACGCGTGCGCCGCGTCAACCCGCCCGAACATGAGCGGGCGACGCTGCGCGCGGGCGGCCAGGTCGCCGAACGGCTCGAAACGCCGCCGGCGCTGCTGCGGGCACTGTCGCGGCGGCTGGCCGAATCGCCGCGCCCGTCAGGCGCGGTGGCGATGGCGCCGCGACCGCGGCCTGCACCGGATTCGGATTCGGCGGGCGCGGCCTATCCGGTGCCCGGCGCAGGCGATCAGGCGCCCGGCGACGATGGCTTCATCGTCGAGGAAGCGGGCCGGCCCCAACATTCCCGGCCTTCGCCCCAGCCTTCGTCCAGGCCTTCACCCCGCCCGGCGCCGCGCGCGGCTCCGGCCCCCGTGCCGGTTGCGTCCGCGCCCAGGAACGGCGGCTTTTTCGTCCAGGTCGCCTCCTTCTCCAGCAGGCCGCGCGCCGAAGTCCTTGCGCGCAAGATGGGGGCGGGGGTGCAGGCCGCCGGTTCGGTCTATCGCGTTCGCTTCGGCCCCTATGCCAGCGAGGCCGCGGCGCGCGCGGGTGTCGCCAAGGCATCCGCGCATGGCTATGGCGATGCCCGCATCATCCGAGAATAGAGTCGCAGCACTGGAATCGCCGTCATGAAATCATTTGCTTTCCCCATCCTGTTCGCCGTCGGTCTCAGCCTGCCGGTCACCGCCGCGGCGCCGCCCTATGAATCGACGGCGCAGGTCGCGTTCCTCAAGGATCTTTCGTCGGGCGCGGTGCTCTACGCGAAGGATGCCGACCGGCGGATGCCGCCGGCGTCGATGGCGAAGATGATGACCGTCTATGTCATCTTCGACATGCTCAAGAAGGGCGAGCTCAAGCTCGACCAGATCATCCAGGTGCGGCCGGAAACCTGGCAGAAATGGCATGGTCCGGCGGCCGGCTCGACGATGTTCCTGTCGACCGGCGAGCAGGTCAGCGTCGACAATTTGCTCCACGGCATCGTCACGCTGTCGGGCAACGACGCGTGCGTGGTGATCGCCGAGGGCGTCGCCGGCACCGAGGAAGCGTTCACGGCGCGGATGAACGATGCCGCCAAACGGCTCGGCATGGCCAACAGCAATTTCGGCAATTCCAATGGCTGGCCGGATGAAGGCCGGACCTATGTCACCGCACGCGACCTCGCGACGCTGGCCGAGGCGACGATCCGCGACTTCCCCGATCTCTACAAGAAATATTACAGCCAGACGAGCTTCACCTGGGGCAAGACGCTGGGCGCCGGCGAGCCGATCACCCAGGCCAATCGCGATCCGCTGCTCGGCAAGGTCCAGGGCGCCGATGGTCTCAAGACCGGCCATACCGACGAAGCCGGCTATGGTTTCACCGGCTCGGCCGAGCAGAATGGCCGCCGTCTCGTGATGGTCGTCGCCGGGATCGACAGCTATTCCGGCCGCGCGACCGAATCGGTGCGCTTCATCGACTGGGGCTTCCGCGCCTGGACGTCGAAGCCTTTGTTCAAGGCCGGTGCGCAGGTCGAGACCGCCGAGGTCCAACTCGGGTCGGAGGACATGGTCGGCCTCGTCGCGCCGCGCGATCTCGCCGTCACGCTGCCGGGCGGCGCGGCCTCGAACATGCAGGTCAAGGTCGCTTATGAAGGACCGGTCAAGGCGCCGATCAAGAAGGGCCAGCACATCGCCGACCTGATCGTCTCGACGCCCGACACGCCGCCGCAGGTGATGCCCTTGGTGGCTGCCGCCGATGTCGAGGAAGCGGGCTTCTTCGGCCGGGCGTGGACCGGGCTGATGTCGATCTTCGGGGCGTAGTATTTCCATGGTCGATGCGCCGAATCCATACCGCCCCGGAACGGGGAGGGGGACCATGCGAAGCATGGTGGAGGGGCAGTGGCCACGTCGGAAGCATCGGGTCCTGCACCTGCCCCTCCACCACCGGCTTCGCCGGCGGTCCCCCTCCCCGTTCCGGGGAGGAATTGAGGCCCTGCAGTCCTTGCATTCAGCATGACCGGCAGGTTCATCAGCCTCGAAGGCGGCGAGGGGGCCGGCAAGTCGACGCAGCTGCGCCGGCTGGCCGACGCGCTCGGAGACCGCGGGATCGATGTCGTCGTCACCCGCGAACCCGGCGGCAGCGCGGGGGCCGAGGCGATCCGCGGGCTGTTGCTCGAGGGCGATGCCGGGCGCTGGTCGCCGGCGGCCGAGGCGCTGCTGTTCGCGGCCGCGCGCGCCGATCATGTGGCGAAGACGATCCGGCCGGCGCTCGCGGCCGGGCAATGGGTGTTGTGCGACCGCTTCCTCGATTCGAGCCGCGCCTATCAGGGCGGTGCCGGCGGCCTCGCCGACGCCGACATATTGACACTGCATCGCGTCGGCAGCGGCGGTCTGCTGCCCGACCGGACCTTGCTGCTCGCGCTGGCACCGCAGGAAGCCGCGGCGCGCAGCGCTGCCCGGGACGTGGCGGGCGCCGACCGGATCGGCGGGCGCGATGCCGCCTATCATGCCGGTGTCGCCGCCGCCTTTGCCGGCTTCGCCGCGACCGATCCGGCGCGTTTCCGCATGGTCGATGCGTCGGGAAGCCCGGAAGCGGTCACCGCAAAGCTGCTGGCGGCGCTCGCCGATCTGCTGCCATGACCCGGCTGATCGGCCATGATTCGCAGGTCGACGCCTTCCTCGAGGCGATGGCGAGCGGCAAATTGCACCATGCCTGGCTGCTGGTCGGGCCGCAGGGCGTCGGCAAGGCCGCCTTCGCCGAGGCCGCCGCCTTGCGCCTGCTCGCCGAAGCGGCCGGGCCGCCGCCGATGGAGCGGGGACTCGACGTCTCGTCCGAGCATCGGATCGCGCATTTTTTCCTCGCCGGCAGCCATCCCGATTTCCGCCGGCTCGAGCGCCTGCCGCGCGATCCCAAGCTGCGCGAGCTGCCGCGCAGCGAATGGCGCGACGATGTCGAGCGCGCACGCAACATCACAATCGCGCAGGTGCGCGGGCTGCAGGGGCTGTTCGTCACCACGCCCTCGCTGTCGCCGCGCCGCGTCGTGCTGATCGACGCCGCCGACGATCTCGAACGGTCGGCGGCGAACGCCTTGCTCAAGAATCTCGAGGAGCCGCCGGCCGACACCGTGTTCCTGCTGGTCAGCCATGCGCCGGGCCGGCTGCTGCCGACGATCCGCTCGCGCTGCCGCGTGCTGCGCTTCTCGCGGCTGGGCCACGCCGCCATGACGTCATTTCTGCACTATCATCTGCCCGAACTCGACGATGCCGAGGTCGAGGCGCTGGTCTCGGCGGGCGACGGCTCGCCTGGCCGCGCGCTCGGCTTTGCCGGGCTCGACCTCGCCACGCTCGATGCCGGCATCGCCGCGATCATCGCTGACGGCGATCCGGGCAATGGCCGCCGCGCCGCGCTGGCCAGGGCGCTGTCGCTCAAAGCGGCGCAGCGGCGCTATGAGGCCTTCCTCGAACGCGTGCCCGCCGCGATCGCCGCCGAGGCGCAGCGGCGCAGCGGCACAAGGCTGGGCGTGGCGCTGGACCAGTGGGATCGCGCGCGGCGGCTCGCGGGCAGCGCGGTGCATCTCTCGCTCGATCCCCAGAGCGTCGTCGTCGAATTGGGATCGATGCTCGCCGCGCTCGCGCCGGCGCGCTGAAGCCTTTCCCCGATCGGGATCAGGCTCTAAGGGCTGATCCATGTCAGATCCCTTCTATATCACGACCGCGATCAGCTATCCCAATGGCCGTCCGCATATCGGCCACGCCTATGAGGCGATCGCCACCGATGCGATCGCGCGCTTCCAGCGGGCGATGGGCCGTGACGTGTTCTTCATGACCGGCACCGACGAACATGGCCTGAAGATGGCGCAGGCCGCACGCGACCGCGGCGTCACCGCACTTGAGCTCGCGACCGAGATGTCGGGCTATTTCCGTGAGATGGACGATGCTCTCAACATCTCCTACGACCGCTTCATCCGCACCACCGAGCCGGACCATCACGCCGCCAGCCAGGCGATCTGGCAGGCGATGGAAGCCAGTGGCGACCTCTATCTCGGCCGCTACGAGGGCTGGTATTCGGTGCGCGACGAGGCGTTCTACGACGAGAAGGAACTGATCGACGGGGAAGGGGGCGCCCGGCTCAGCCCGCAGAACACGCCGGTCGAGTGGACCGTCGAAGAGAGCTGGTTCTTCCGCCTGTCGAACTATCAGGAGCCGTTGCTGGCGCTTTACCGCGACCAGCCCGATTTCATCCTGCCCGAGAGCCGTCGCAACGAGGTGATGCGCTTCGTCGAGGGCGGGCTTTCGGACCTGTCGGTCTCGCGCACGAGCTTCGACTGGGGCGTCAAGGTGCCCGGCGCTGACGGCCATGTCATGTATGTGTGGGTCGATGCGCTGACCAACTATCTGACCGGCATCGGTTATCCCGCCGATACAGCCGCCTGGCGCAGATATTGGCCGGCCGATGTCCACATCATCGGCAAGGATATCGTCCGTTTCCACGCGGTCTACTGGCCGGCCTTCCTGATGTCGGCCAAGCTGCCGCTGCCGAAGCAGGTGTTCGGACACGGTTTCCTGCTTAACCGCGGGCAGAAGGAATCGAAGTCGCTCGGCAACGTCACCGATCCGCTCGATCTCGCCGAGCGCTTCGGCGTCGACGGGCTGCGCTATTTCCTGCTCGCCGAGGTCAATTTCGGCAGCGACGGCAGCTATAGTGCGGAGGCGATCGTCACGCGCGTCAATGCCGATCTCGCCAACAGCTTCGGCAATCTCGCCCAGCGCGTGCTCTCGTTCATCGCCAAGAATCTCGACGGCCGCCTGCCGGCGCTGGCCGATCCGACGGCCGCCGACACCGAACTGGCGATGCTGATCGCGCAGACGGTGCTGGAAGACATGCCGCGCCACTGGAACGACCTCGCATTGTCGCAGGGCATCGAAGCGTGGATGCGGGCGGTGTTCGCCTGCAATCAATATATCGACGCGCAGGCGCCGTGGACGTTGCGCAAGACCGATCCGGCACGGATGGAGACGGTGCTGGCCACACTTTTCTGCGCGATCCGCAACCTGGGCGTCGCGATCCAGCCGATCATTCCCGGCGCGGCCGGCCGGCTGCTCGACCAGTTGGGGACCAACTCGGCCGATCGTGGCTTCGCCGCCATCGCCGAACCAGGCTGGTATCAGGCGCTCGCCGCGTCCGGTTTCACGCTGGCGCCGCCGACCGCCTTGTTCCCGCGGCTCGAACTCCCGGCGGACGCCGCATGAGCCTCGTCGATTCGCACTGTCACCTGAACTATAAGGGGCTGGTCGAAAGCCAGGCCGAAATCCTCGATCGCGCGCGCAACGCCGGCGTCACGGCGATGCTCAACATCGCGACACGCGAGAGCGAGTGGAACGCGATCGTCGGCACCGCCGAGCGCGAGGCCGACGTCTGGGCGTCGGTCGGCATCCATCCGCACGAGGCCGATGCCCATCCGGACGTCGACACCGCCAAGCTGGTCGCGCGCGCCGCGCACCCGCGCATCGTCGCGATCGGCGAGACCGGACTCGATTATTATTATGATCACAGCGACCGCGACCGCCAGCGCGCGAGCTTCCGTGCGCACATCGTTGCGGCACGCGAAACCGGGCTGCCGCTGATCGTCCACACACGCGATGCCGAGGACGACACCGCCGAGATCCTCGCCGACGAAATGGGGAAGGGGGCCTATCCCGGCGTCATCCACTGCTTCACCGCCAGCGCAGACTTCGCGCGCAAGGCGCTGGATCTGGGGCTTTATATCTCGATCTCGGGCATCGTGACGTTCAAGAACGCCAGGGATCTCCAGGAAACAGCCACCTGGCTGCCGGCCGACCGGTTGCTGGTCGAAACCGACGCGCCGTTCCTGGCGCCGGTGCCGCATCGCGGCAAGACCGGAGAGCCGGCGTTCGTCGCCGACACGGCGCGCTTCCTGGCCGGGCTGCGCGGAGCGAGCGCCGAGCAGCTCGCCGAAACGACGACTGCCAACTTCTACCGGCTGTTCACCAAGGCCCGCGCTTGAATAGGGCATGCTTGAAAGGAGCGACTCCTTGAGAGCGATCATCCTCGGCTGCGGCACATCGTCGGGCGTGCCGCGGATCGGCAATGACTGGGGCGATTGCGATCCCGCCGAGCCGCGCAACCGCCGCCGGCGGGCCTCGATCCTGATCGAAAGCGCCACCACCCGGATCCTCGTCGACACGTCGCCCGATCTGCGCGAGCAATTGCTGAGCGCCGACGTTGGCGACATCGATGCCGTGATCTGGACGCATGACCATGCCGATCATTGCCACGGCATCGACGATCTGCGGCAGCTGTTTCATGCGCGCGGCCGGCCGGTGGCAGGCTATGCACGTGCGGAGACGCTCGCGTCGCTGCAGCAGCGCTTCGCTTATGCTTTCGACGGCAAGGACGGCTATCCGCCGACCGTCACGGGGCATCGACTGACCGACCGGCTGATGATCGGAGACATCGCGATCGCCGTCGTCGATCAGCCGCACGGATCGATCACCTCGGCCGGACTGCGCTTCGAGAACGCCGGTGTGACGATCGGTTATTCGACCGATTTCAATATCTTCACACCGGATATGAAGATCGTTTTCGAAGATATCAACGTCTGGATCGTCGATGCGCTGCGCTACCGGCCCCATCCGACGCATCCGCATCTCGAACAGACGCTCGGCTGGATCGCGGACACCCGGGTCGGACATGCGGTGCTGACGCATATGGACCAGTCGATGGACTATCGCACGCTCTGCGCTACGCTGCCGGCGGGAGTCGCGCCAGGCTTCGACGGCATGGTGGTGGAAGCGAGATGAGCAGCGACCAGACCGCGAACATCCTCTATCTGCTGATGGCGATGGCGCTGGTCGCGAGCAGCCTGTTCGCACGCCGGCTGCCGCTCGGCCAGACATTCAGGATGGCGTTCGCATGGGTGGCGATCTTCGCCGCTGCGTTCCTGCTGTTCGGCCTGCGCGACGATGCCGGCGCATTGTGGGCACGGCTGACGTCCGAAGCCAATCCATCGGCGGGCGTCACCGACGGCAAGACGCTGCGCGTGCGCAAGAGCGACGATGGACATTTCTGGGTTCGAACACAGGTCAACGGCCACGATGTCCGGTTCATGGTCGACAGCGGCGCGACGGTGATCGCGATGTCGGTCGACGCCGCCAGGTCCGCCGGCGTGACGGTCAGCGACAGCGGCTTTCCGGTTGCCATCGATACGGCGAACGGCGTCGTCACGGCACGGCGCGCGACGATCGACCGGCTTCAGATCGGTCCGATCAACCGCACCGCACTGGCGGCGACGGTGGCGCCGGAGTTCGGGGACTTGAGTGTGCTGGGGATGAATTTCCTGTCGTCGCTGTCGAGTTGGCGCGTCGAGGGGGACATTCTCGTTCTCGTCCCGTGATAGCGATCAATTTTACATAATGTATATTATCGGACTTAATGGTGTTTGCGTTGGGGGGGTCTTGCTATGAGCCGCCCCTTTTCGTCCGCTTCCGCATCGATCGAGCCGCTGGTCGAGATCTTGGCGAGGCGCAGTTGTTAATTTGACAGAGTCACATTCTCCGGCGGATTTTTGGGTCATCGCTACGTGCGGGCCTTCTGGGTGCGGAACCGGGATTCGATCGCCTGGCGTCTTCGTTGATGCCGCTGGTTGATCCTGGCGACTAGGGCGTCCTTTCCCTCGGGTTTTCGGGGCAATGTCTCCTTGAGCATTTCGACGATGTCGCGTGGTGTCAGCAGATCGAGGCCAGGCTGCTGGGCAGCGCGTTGTTCGGCGATGAACAACATCGCCAGCATCACCATGGTGACGTGATGATGCCATGAGCGCCAGCCGAGGGCTT
>Ga0268265_10000293_pt1 | contig 56326 bp, 50 predicted proteins | sample KBSSwiS52_FD_190355 | JGI IMG/M metagenome (GOLD analysis project Ga0268265, IMG submission 190355) | Switchgrass rhizosphere microbial communities from Kellogg Biological Station, Michigan, USA - KBS Switchgrass S5-2 (SPAdes) (version 2) | ecosystem: Host-associated > Plants > Roots >... | reverse complement strand
GCGTTCCTACGCCGCGGCTGGTCAGGCGCTCGTGCTCATCGGCTTCGTTCCGCTCTATAGCTGGCTGGCGTCGCGCGTCGATCGCACGAAGCTGCTGGTCGGCGTCACGCTGTTCTTCGTTGCCTGTATCGAGCTGTTTGCCGTCGCGGTGACGCAACACGTCCCTTACGTGGGTGTCGCGTTCTTCATCTGGGTCGGGATTTTCAACATCTCGCTGGTCGCGCAATTCTGGTCATTCGCCAACGACATCTATACCAAGGACACCGCGGATCGGCTGTTCCCCGTGATCGTGATCGGGATGACGGCAGGCGCGCCGCTGGGGTCGTTCGTCGCAGGGCGGCTGTTCGGATTGGGAATGGCGCCGCAGGTAATCCTCCAGATCGCTGCCGCACTGCTCGTGCCGAGCGTCGGGTTCTATCTCTGGATGCACCGGCGTGACGGCCGTGCGGCGGAGGCTCGTGAACCGATGTCGTCGCTGCACGGCGGCTTCACGCTCGTCCTCGGAAACAAATATCTACGCCTCGTTGCCCTCCTTGTCGTCCTGCTGAATGTGGTCAATACGACCGGCGAGTACCTCGTTGCTCGCATGCTCACCAACCATGTCGGCCAGCTCGCGCTGGCCGATCCCACCTTCAACAAGCAGGCGTTCATTGGAGCGTTCAGCGGGAGTTATCAGTTCTCGGTCAACGTGGTGGCTCTGCTTCTTCAGGCGTTCTTCACGTCGCGGCTGCTGAAGTATCGCGGTCTTGCAGGCGTACTGCTGGCGCTGCCGCTCATCGCGCTCGGCGGCTACGCGATTATCGCGGCGGGCGTCGGTTTCTCGGCGGTGCGCTGGATCAAGACGGCGGAGAACGCGACCGACTACTCGGTGATGAACACGGCGCGGCAGCTGCTCTGGGTGCCGACGAACCGGGAAGAGAAGTACAAGGCAAAGCAAGCAATCGACACGTTCTTTGTCCGCGTTGGCGACGTGATTTCGGCAGGCGTGGTGTTCATCGGCACGCGGCAATTGCACCTGGACATCCAGCAGTTCGCCGTCGCAAACATTGCGCTCACCGTCGTATGGCTCGGCGTCGCGCTGCTGATTCTGCGGCCGGAGCGCGTGTCCAGGCCAGTCCTCCGGCCACTGGTGCCCGCCGCCGCGGCCATCGCGCTGCTGCTCGTCGCAGTGCCGGCTTCTGCGCAGCAGTCACGCGAAGAACATCTCGCGGCACAGCGTGAAGAGAAGAGCCAGCACCTGGCGGAGTACAAGCCGGATCCCGTCGAGCGTCGTCTCGGCAAGGTCGAATCCGCGATGAACACCTTCAGCCGTGATGGGTTGTATCCCTTCGTCGGTGGTGTGATGTCCGGTGGCGGACTGGCCGTCGGTCCGGGCTATCGCGGTCGATACGCGGACAGCGGCACCTGGGACGTGCACGGCGCATGGTCGTTCCGGAATTTCAGGGCGGTTGACGCCGCGATGCAGTTGCCCGCCCTTGCCGACGGAAAGGTTCGCGTCAGCGTTGCTGCGAAACGGCTGGATGCGCCGCGCCTCGCCTTCTATGGGATCGGCGGCGACTCTCGCACCGATGACCGCCGCAACTTCTCCTACGCGTCAACGACCCTCGGCGTCGCGGCCACCGTCCAACCGACCAGCCTGCTGGCACTGGGCAGCGGACTGGACTCGCTGCAGTTCGACACGAAGTTGGCGAACGCCGGGTTGAATCCGGAGTACCGGCGAACGCGCGTGTTTGCCGAGATCGACTCGCGCACCTCGCCCGGCTACACGCGCCGTGGAGGGCTCTACCGCGTCGAGTGGTCCGACTATCGAGCGACCAACGGCGGCAGCAGCTTTCAGCGCACCGACAGCGAGGTCCAGCAGTTCGTGCCGCTGCTGCGCGAGAACTGGGTCATCGCGCTGCGCGCGATGACGTCGATCTCACACAGCGCCACCGCCAGCGACGTGCCGTACTTCCTGATGCCAGATCTCGGTGGCAGCGACACGCTCCGCGGTTATCCGTCGTGGCGGTTCAGGGACCGTAACCGGCTTCTCCTCAGCGGCGAATATCGCTGGACCGCCGGCCCGTTTGCCGACATGGCGATCTTCCTCGATGCCGGACAGGTGGCGCCGCGCGCCGCGGACTTCGAGATCAGCCGGTTCAAGAAGACCTATGGCGTCGGCCTGACGCTGCACACGATGACGGCTTCGGTGACACGTATTCATCTGGCGCGCACACCCGAGGGGAACAGCGTGGTGTTCTCCTTCAGCCCGCGCTTCTAACCGCAATCAAGAGGATCCGCTCATGACACTCCTTTCAATGAAGCAAGCGGCTGCGGTGGCGGTTGTATTGGCTGCGTCGGCGTTCACGGCCATCGGCTCCGCGGCCACTTCACGGTTCTTCGACGATGACCCGATCTGGGTCGAGCGTGACACCCAGGACGCGTCGGCAATGAAGCCGGTAGAGACGAGTCTGTTCATCGACATCGCCTCGAACGCGTTCCGGCGTACCGCTATCGAGGCGCCCCGGCGTGCTCAGAATCTCAACTCGATCGACGAGGTGCCGGATTCGAGCTGGTTCACCAATCGAGCGGGCCACACCCCGTTGACAGCTGACGACATCGAGAGGGGGCCAAACACGAGCGCCGGCCCCGCGGCTGGCCCCTGGACCATCACGTCATCAAAGAGCGATGGCGTGACACCGGGTTTCACGGTCAAGGACGTGAATGGCGAGCGGTGGTTTCTGAAATTCGACCCACCTGGCTATCGCGCAATGTCCACAGGCACCGAGGTGACGGTGACCAAACTGATGTGGGCACTGGGTTACAACGTCCCCGAGAACCACATCGCCTACATGCGCGCCGAGCAGCTCGTGGTGGGAAATGGCGCAACGTTCACGCCGCCGGGCGGCAAGCGCCGCGCGATGCGCGCTGACGACGTGGTCGATCTGCTGGAGCGCGCGAATCAGGAACCCGACGGCCGTTATCGCGTCGTCGCGAGCCGCGCGCTGCCCGGAAAGCCGATTGGCCGGCTGCGGTTCTCCGGCACGAGGCCGGACGACCCGAACGACATCGTCGCCCACGAGGACCGTCGCGAACTGCGGGGATACGGCGTGTTTGCCGCGTGGGTCAATCACGTCGATGCCAAGTCGATCAACTCGCTCGATACGCTGGTGACCGAAAACGGACGCGCGCACGTCCGCCACAACCTCATTGATTTCGGCTCCGCCCTTGGCAGCGGAGGCGTGGGCCCCGCGGATTTCTGGGCAGGCGAGGAATACCTGATCGAACCGGCCAGCGTCGGCAAGCAGCTCGTCGGGTTCGGGTTCTCGTTCCCGAAGTGGCACACGGACCCGTATTACGAATCGTCGTCGATCGGACGCTTGCCCGAGGACAACACCGACTTCGATCCCGAAGCGTGGAAGCCGCGCGTCCGCAATCGAGCGTTCCTGAACGCTCGAGCCGATGACAAGTTCTGGGCGGCGCGGAAGCTGGCGGCGCTCAGCACACCGCTGCTGCGCGCGGCGGTTCGCGCGGGTGACTTTGGTGATCCTGCTTCCGAGGATTTTCTGGTCCGCGCGCTGGCGCAGCGCCGCGACGCGATCGCTCGCGCCTATCTCACCTCGGTAAACCCAATCGCGGATCCACGTCTTGCCGACGGGACACTGAGTTTCACTAACGCGGCGGTCGATGCGGATGTTGCGCGCGCGCCTCGCTCATATCGCGGGTCCTGGTGGAGGTACGACAATGCCACCGGCGACACGGACAGAATCGCCGAAACGTCGAGCGCAACGACGTCGCTGACCGCGCCAGCAGGCCTTCCAGCACAGGACGGCGTCTTTATCAAAGTTCAACTCAGCGCAGCCGACGCGGAGTTCGAGTCATGGGAGGAGCCCGTGGATGCATATTTCCGCCTCCGCGGTGGCGAGTGGCGTCTTGTGGGCTTCGAGCGGATGCCGGAAGGACAGTGATGACGAGCAGCTCAATAGTCAGGATGTTGTGCAGGTGCGCGACAGTAGTGGTGGCGATGGTTGCGACGGCGGCACCCGCGGTTGCGCAGGTCGGGAATTTCGGGACGTCGCCGTGCGGCACGCCGCAAAGCACCGGAAGCCTGTTCAGCGGAGCGGTGAGCGACCTGCGGCGACTGCCGTCGCGGGGTTCGCTCGGAATCGCCTCGATTGGCGCCGCCGCCGCGTTCGGCGCTCACGCGGCGGACACGAGCACGAGCCGCGCTTTCTCGGGTGAGACCGAACTGCGTTCCACCTTTAAGTCCGGCGCGGTGCTCGGCGGAGCGCCCCTGCAGATGGGCGCGGCGTTTGCCAGCTATGCCATCGGGCGCGCCCTTCACAAACCATGCGTCGCACGCGTGGGCGCGGCGCTGTTCCGTGCGCAATTGATCGCGCAGGGGCTGACACTCGCGCTGAAAGAGACGTCTCGACGGACGCGTCCGGAAGGCGGCGGCTTCTCGTTCCCATCCGGCCACACGGCGATGTCGTTCGCATCGGCGACCGTGCTGCAGCAGGAATTTGGATGGAAAGTCGGCATTCCGGCCTATGCGGTCGCGTCGTACGTGGCTGCGTCGCGCGTCCAGATGAAACGCCATTATTTGAGCGATGTCACGTTTGGCGCCGCGCTCGGCATTGTGGCTGGACGCACCGTGTCAATCGGCCACGGACGTCGTCTGCTCGTGACGCCGATGGCGACCCCGTCAGGAGCGGCGGCGGGATTCACCCTGCTAGGAAAACGGTAGCGCCGCGGACCACGTGCTAGGATCCGTTCCATCCACCAGATGGCTATATGGAACGGATTAAGGCGCACCCTGTTGGTCGCCCTGGTCGTCGCTGTCCCTGCGCTCGCATGGGCAGCCGACACGGGCACCATCTCGGGTACGGTGTTCGATCAGAATGGACAGCCGGTCTCCGGAGCGGTCGTAAAGGCTTCGGGGCCGACCCTGCCTGGCGGTCGCACCGTGGTCACCGGCGCGAACGGTACCTTCAGGTTTGAGTACCTTCTTGCGGGCGATTACGACGTCGTGATCGAAAGCGGTGCTGTCGGCAGCGCACCGCGGCAGGCCATAGTCGACGTCGGAAAGGACACGCAGGTCGATTTCGTCACCGGCCTCGGCGTCAACGAACAGGTCACCGTCACCGCAGCGACGCCCGTTGTGGACGTGAAATCGACCGAGGTCAGCTTCAACTTCAAGGCGGATGCACTCGGTTTCCTGCCGCTGGAGCGTACCTACCGCGGCATGTTCCAGCTGATTCCCGGCGTCGCGGAGAATCGGTCACCGGTCGGGCAGGCTGCCGGGGGGACACGACAGGACAACACCTATCTCATCGACGGCGCAAACATCACCAATCCCTCGTACGGCTACCTCACGACCGAGGTGAACCAGCTCGACATCGCAGAGGTGAATGTCAAACGCGCAGCCGTCAGTGCCGAGTTCGGCCGCACCGGCGGAGTGGTCACCAATGCGGTCAGCCGCGGCGGGTCGAATCAATTCGCCGGCATTGCACGCTTCGACTGGCTGCCGGAGTCCTTCGTCAGCGCGTACAAGTTACCCTCCGATTTGCGCGGGTTCGGCGTCAGGCCGGGGGCGTTTCGAGATCCGTCGTTGACGAGCGACGTGATTCCGGCGATCGGGTTTGGCGGCCCTATCGTGAGAGACCGTGCATTCTTCTACGGATCGGCGCGGTATGGACGGCAGGTCAAATGGGCACGCATCAACAAGGTCGGCGCCCCGCTCCCCGACGAAGAGCGGACAGGTTCTGAGTTCTATGGAAAGTTGACGGCCGTTCCTACCGCCGCCCACCAGCTCACGGTCACGTTTCGCAACCGGCCGGACCATCAGAAGAACATCGGCCTCAATTCGGATTACGCCCCCGGTGGCGGCTCCTCGTCCGATAACAAGAGCCGTATCGGCACAGCGGAATGGGCGAATTTCATGACGCCGACCACCGCTCTGAACATCAGATACCTGTACTTCAATGAGATCAACGAAGACGAGCCGGTCACTCACCTTGGGCTCCTTCCCGCGTTTGACCCGTCCCGACTCGGGACCATGGGGCAGTACGCAGATCCCGCTCAGGCGAACCTGCTGGTCGGCGGTGCGCCGTTCAGCAACACGCAGAACTACCGTCGTCACGAGCTTCGCGGCACGTTGAACAAATTCTTCGACCTGGGCCGTACGAGTCACGCCGCGAAGGCCGGAGCGGGCTACGAATTCACGGAAGAGGAAAACAACCGCCTCGCAAACGGCTGGGGCACCATCGCGACGATTAATCAGAACGGCATCCCGGCGCTGCGAGCGCGCTACTTCACGCCGCAACCGGCGCAGCGCGGCCAAGGTCGCACCTACTCGGTGTTCGTCCAGGACGACATCAGCCTTGGGACGCGACTGTTCATCAATGCCGGACTGCTCCTCAACCGCGATGAGTTCTCACAGGTGGTCAAAGGCAGCGGCGGATGCCCTGGGACGGTCCGGCTGAAAGGGGGCGCCGCGCCATTTGAATCGCACGGAGATCGCTGCACATTTCTCCGCTTTGGTTTCGGCGATGAAGTCCAGCCTCGCCTCGGGCTCAGTTATCAGCTTCGGCCGGGGAAGAACGACAAGGCGTACGCGAACTGGGGGCGGTATTACTTGATGGATCAGAAGACTTCGGCCCGCAGTCTCGCGCCGAACCGCATCTTCCAGACGGAAACGATTTTCGATTTGTCGGGCAACGTACTGTCGAGCGGACCTCTCGCGAACACCACGGGAAAATTGATCGACCCGACACTCGCGCCGACCTATAACGACGAGTTCGTCATCGGGTACGCGACGCCTCTCGGCCGTCGATACGGTCTCGACGTGTTTTTCCTGTCGCGGACGACCCATAACGTCATCGAAGACGTGCCGACGCGGATGAACGGCACCGCGCCGACCAGCGGCCCCTACGCTGCTGCGAACCTTCCATGCGTCGCGTTCGAGTCGTGCCGGTCGGCCAATGCGCGGCGGTCGTATCGAGCCGTCACCGCGGCGGTGCGCCGCCAGCTCGCGGATCGGTTGTCGACGGATGTGAGCTACACCTGGAGCCGCTTCGAAGGGAACTTCGATCTGGACTACTCGACAGTTGCCGTGTTCAACACGTCGTCCTTCATTCAGGATGCGCCTGGGACAAACATCGAGGATCCAAACCGATTTGGTCCGCTCGGGGAGGATCGTCCTCATGTCTTCAAGGTGTTCGCCGCGTACCAGGCAAACAGCAGCGTCACCGCATCGACGTACGTCCGCGTTCAAAGCGGAAGTCCGTGGGCCGCGCGTGGCCGCGACTGGGCAGGTGTGACGCTGAATTACCTCGAGCCGGCCGGCAGTCATCGGAATCCCACATGGGCGAATCTCGATGTGATGGCGGCGTACCGGCTGCCGCTTCAGGGGCGCGCCAGGGTCTCGCTCGAAGCACGTCTGCTGAACGTCTTCAACAACCAGACGCGGCTTCAGACCGACGCACAGAAATACCTGGATCTGAGGCAGATCCCGACCCCTCCGTACTTTGCGCCTTACGAACAGCTCAATCCGTTCTTTGGCACCGGTAGCGCCTTCGCGCCGCCACGGCGCCTGCTGATCGGCATCGTCGGGCAGTTCTAGTTCTTCGCGTACGCTTTGCGGTCCTTTGGTCCGGATGTCGCGTTTCCCAGTGAAGGGTTGTACGACCACGGGGAGAAACGAGATGTCGAAGCCATATTCATTAGCCGTCATCGGTGCCGCGTCGTTGCTCGGCGCCGTTGCATGCATGCAGCCCGTACAGAACAGCGAAGCGAGCGCAGCCCGAGCCCTGCCGACGCTTGTCGGGACTGTAGCTGCGAATCACGCCGCGCAAGGCGGAGACGCCGCGGTTCAGTAGATTCATCTCGATCGATATTGACCGCGATCAGCATCGAGTCAGCCATGTTGGTCTTAGCATCTCCGCCGCGTGCGCCGTGTCTGTCCTCAACCGCGATTTCTGCCTGGTGGGTCCCCCGCGGAGTGAGCGGCCGAATCTGGCGCGCGGTATCCCGAATCATGGGGTGGGCAGAGGGCAGCCCAACGCCACCAGACGGTTCGCGGATTCACAACGTTGCCGTACCGAATGGGGAAGACGTGGCGTTAATCGCCCACGACTGCCTGACGCTGCTGGCCATCATGGGCAGATGCGCGGACGCGATGCGGCAACCCGGAGCGGAGGACGATTTCCTCGAATTCCATCGAGCGGCGGAGCGGATGGATCGCGTCGTCCGGCACCTGATTTCCCCGCGCCACGCCGAGTTGGAGACGGCGGAAGCGATCGAGATCGGCCAACTTGTCGCGGAATGCGAGGGAATGCTCACGCGCGCGGTTGCGCCTGGCGTGTCACTGCGATTGCAACCTCGCGCCGTCGGATATGGGCGTATTCGAGCGCGGCGATGGGACCTCGAACGCATTCTGCTGCACGTCGTCATCAACGCGGCGCGCGGGATCGCCTCAGGAGAGGTCGTCATAGAAACGTCGTCGCGCCCGAATGCCGGGTCGTCTGTCAGCCTCATCGTCACCGGTTCCGGCTCCGCGTCGGAATCAACGGTGCCGATCAAACCTCGTTCTTCAGTATCAGGTCACGATGAGAGCGATCTGGGGCTCGCGGCCGTTGCGCGTCTGGTGCAGCGGTTGAACGGAGTCCTGCAGTTCGAGAGCGACTCCGACCGCCGTACACGCATTCAGATTGATTTTCCGCTGGCTCCCCGCGACGTGGAGGACAACCCGGCGTAAATCAGCTGGCGATGCTGCTCGCCTGGTGCTGGGGAGCACGAAATGGCACTGTGACCTGCAGACGGGTTCCCGCGCCCTTGCGCGACACCACTCTGAGCGTCCCACCGACGCTTTCCGCGCGCTCGTGCATGCTGATCAAGCCAAGGCCTTTTCCAGCCGCGGCATCGACGTCGAACCCGGCGCCGTCATCGGTGACGTTCAACGCGATCGCTTCCTTCTCACCCTTCAGCTGAACTCTGATGTTGCGAGCGCCGCTATGCTTGATCGCATTCTGCATCGCTTCCTGCGCAATCCGGTACAAACACAGCGCGATATCGTCGGGCAGGATAGCCGCGACATTCTCTGAGGACACCGTGATCATGACGCCGGGGCGCGAGAGGTCGCGCTGCAGCTGTCCCAGAGCTCCCAGCAGGCCGACCAGTCGCAGGTTCGCCGGGTGCAGTCGATGCGACAGGTCATGCACGCTCTTCAACAGACTCTTCACTCGCTTTTGCGCATCGCGCAAAATCTTCTGAGCGGTCGCAGGCGGAGAATCGTTGATTCGCTGCAAATCGATCGCGAGCGCCACGGCCTGCTGGCTGACGTCGTCGTGCAGTTCAAGGGCGATGCGCGAGCGCTCTTCTTCCTGTGCCTTGAGCAGCCGCCGGCCGAGATCGCGCAGGCGATCTTCGAGCCTGAGCTTCCCGAACGGGTTGCCGTGCGCATCGCTATGCGTTTTTCGTCGTCTGTGCGTCCATACCGCCATGGCCGCAATCAGCACGACCGCAAATGGGACCGACCACAAAGCGGCCAACTGCACGTCGTCGCCATTCGGTGGATCCTGCCGGAACAGGACGGACGTTCCCTCCGGCACGCGCGACGCATTGATTTGCCACCGCTGAAGTTGCCGCCAGTCAACCTGCGCGACAGTCGTGTCGATCGTCGAGACCGGAATCGTGTCGGCGCGCTCGCCTTTGAGAACGCGGACCGACGTGTTCGCCACCGCCTCAATCAGCGACGACTGATCTTCCAGGCGTCCTCCGACGACGCCGTGGTCTATGGTCGAATCGGTCCACGAGTACGTCGGCCGATTGGCGAGCGTGCTGAGACGGGCGAGAAACTCGATCGGATTCTGGTTTTCACCGGTTCGGTCCTGGTAGAACAACAGGTAGTAGAGGATTGACGCGTCCGGCAGCGTTGCGACGCGCTTCTCGAGTTCCGTTCTCGGAAGACCTGCCAGATAGGTCAGCGTGACGCGTGACTCGAGCCCGCGAAGCTGTGCGCGCGCGAGATTTTCATACACCTTGTCGCGACCCGACGCGCCGGTGACGACGAAGACCTGCTTGGTCTCCGGCTGGAGCGTCAACGCAAAGTCGAGCGTTTCGCGTAGATTGATTTCGGCAACCACACCCGTCGAGTTGGCGGGCCGTGGCACGTTGCGGTTCCTCGAGGAGAAGACGATCGGTGTGCCGCGAAACAACGCACCGCGATATTTGCGCACGAAGTCCCACGCGATGTCCTGCATGGCGATGACCAGATCGAACCGCTGATTCCTGTACTTCGCACGCAGATAGTCGCGGAAGGCCCGTTCCTGTCGAAGCGTCGACATGCGCGCCGGGTCGATGTACTCGGCGTCGTAATCAACCGGCTGTAACAGCCGATTATTGAGGATGCGCGGGAGGTCGCGATCCGTGAGAAGCGGGAGCTGCGTGTCGTATCGTGTCGAGTGCAGCACGAGCATGCGTGGCTGACCCGAGGCGGCCCACCCGACGTTCGCCGCGTGGGAGGCTGTCACAACAAGGAGGAGCACCAGCCACGACTGACGCTTGACCATACGACCTGTTGGCGAAGTCAGACGAGCTCCGAACGCGGTCCATTATGAGACCTTTGGTGTCATTTGGACCGGACATTTTTGTCCAGCTGCACACGAGTGTGAACGTGTGACGCAATTTCGAACAGGTGGGGCACTTGACTTGCGTGGCGCGATTACTCCCTCGCCGTATCCAGGAGGCGTGCGCGTCAGCGCGGCGCGCGCTCGGGCGGCACACACGCCTCTGGGACGACGGTCATCGCGGTGCGTGGAGCGCGGATCAGATTCTGCTCGAGCCGCGCGAACATGTTGTTCAGCGCGGCCAGCGCGAAGTCCACTTGCGCGGCGTTTGCCTGCCAGTCGTACTTGAGCGCGTTCGGCGTCATCGTCCCCGCGAAGACGCTTCGATCCTGGTCGTACGCGGTGAGGAGATCGACAAGCCGCTGTTCCCGGGCCGTCACGGCACTTCGCAGCTCCGTCACCTCGTTCCGGCTGGCGACATCCGCTGAATCGGTCGAATCGGAAAGGAATACCGCATAGCAGGTCCTCAGCAGGTTGTCGCGGATGTTGATGATTCGCAGGCCCGACACTCCGGCGACGGCGCTGTGATCGATCGCCTCGTAACGGGACTGTCCGGCCTCAACGCTCGCCGCAATGGCGAGACACGCGATCACTCCCGCACCACTCAAACGGCCCACCATGTTCGCCGGCAACGCAATCGCCATACCGCACGATCGGCGCATGGCGCGTGGCTATCGTATACAGACTCTCCGCATTCAGCGATTGCATCACCGTATTCCGCCAACGACCGTTTGCGCGCCGACGCGCGGCACTCCGCGCAGCGGAAGGAACAGCCGTCGACTCGCTGGTCCTGTTCTTGCGCGGCCGCGTCGGCGTGGACCGGGAGCCCGTGGGCGTTAATGGGGTCCACAGATAAGGTGGTTACAGGTATGCAGCGTAGTCGCACGCGACGGATCGCGGTCGTCATGTCGATCCTCGTCGCGGTTGTCGGGATGTCGTTCGTGGCTCTTGCCGCCACACACGTTCGCGGAGTCGTCACGGGACGTACGGCGGATGGTTCTGTAATCGTGCGCACCGATTATTCCGACATCGCCATCGTGCTCAGCGAGAACACGACAGTTCGTCAGACGTCAGGGATGCGGATGATCAAGGTCGATGTGGCGTCGCTCATTCCGGGGCTTCGAGTGGATGTCGAAGGAACATACCAGAGCGCCGCGCGCCTGCTCGCCGACCGGATTACGTTTACAAGAGAGGACCTGAAGATCGCGCGCAACATTCAGGCTGGGCTCATGCTGACCAACGAGGCGGTCCTGAGCACACGCGTTCTCGTCGATACGAATCAGCAACAGAACAATCTGCGCTTCAATCAGCAGCAGGCCACGATCGATCAGCAGGGACAGAGAATCGCTGCGAACGACGAAAAGATCGTCGCGACGAGCGGTGCGATCGAGAGTCGAATCGCCAACCTGGACAACTACACGGTTGTCGACACGCTGACGGTGTACTTCCGCAACGGGCAGTACGCGATGTCATCCGATTTCAAGTCGCGGCTTCGCGACTTCGCGCAGAAAGCGAAGAGCGTTGAGGGTTACGTCATCCAGATCGAAGGATACGCGTCCGCAGTGGGGAGCGAGGCTCGCAACCAGAGTCTCAGCGGACAACGCGCCGCAGCGGTCGCTGCCGTCCTGTATCAGAACGGCATCCCGTCGACAAAGATGAACGTGCCGGCGGCGATGGGTATCACCGATCAGGTCGCGAGCAATTCGACCAGGGAAGGGCAGGCACAGAACCGCCGCGCGGTCGTGCGGGTTCTCCAGAACCGCGGCATCACGGGAAATTAGACCTTCGTCACGTTCGGGTCGTTCTCCGCAGAACGATCCGAACGTTCAACCTCCCGGCGACACGCTCAGCACGTAATCACGGACGAGCAGACCTGAGTGGACGAGTGAATCGGTGGCGCGATCCAGTTGACGCGTCAATTCCGACACGACGTACACCTGCCGAAAATCGGTCGCACCGCCATGAAACATGCGTTCCCTCACCGCGCGTTCCGCGTCATCGCAGCTGTTTTCGATCTCGGCGAGGCGATCCACGGCCACCAGAAAGCGTTCAAGCTCGGACCGGCCGGTCGTCCGCGACAAGTCTCGTGCGTCTTCGAGGCAGCGAATGTATTCATGTGCCGCGCGACCGGCCAGATCCGCCAGTTCATCGAGGAGTGTGACGACCGACGGATCGATCCCATCCGGCACGAGCGTGAGGGTGAACGCGGCCTCGTCGAGGACCTTGACAGCCCGGTCGCCCTCCGAGAGCAGGCGGCGCAGATGCCATCCGTCGGCGACATTGTCGATGGTTCGTCGCGCCCGTTCGAGAATCGTGTCGGCGTCCGATTTCCAGTTGCGCATCAGCGTCGCCGTGCGCGCCGTTTCTGTGGGTTCACGATGCGCGCGCAGCTGCGCGATCACCTTGTGAATGCGCTCGACCATGCCTGCGAGGACGACCGCGTGTTCCGCCATTGCTCCCAGCAGCGTCCGATCCGAACGCTGCAGGTACATCAGCAGCTCCGCCTCGATCTCGTCGTCAATGAGGCGCGGCGACGAGCGGCGGCTGAGACCCGTCGATGCGATCTGCAGCACGGACATGAGGAAGCACTTCGCGCCGTCGCGCCCCAGGATTTCGTCGAGCCGCGCGCCATAGTGAACGTGCGTCGAGTTGGCGCGTTCGAGCGCGTTGTGAATCAGCTTGATGTCGCCGGTTTTCAGAAAGGCCTGGTGCCCGATGTTATTGGCGGCCGCCCACTTCAACAGCTCGATCGCGTCCGATTTCCTGATGAAGCGGGACAGTCGTTTCCGCGCGCGGTTCCAGTCGATCAGAAACACCAGGCGTGAGCCGACGGCGGTAAGGAAGTGCTCCAGGGCCTCCTGATCGGGCGCTTCGTAGGCACCGGTGCATATCTGAAAGTCGTGTCCGTCGGTCGTTTCCCTCCAGACAATATGGTGCGGCTCCAGCAGATCGCGAATGAAACGTGCCCGTGAGCGGAGGGCATCCGTATAAATGATGGTGGCCTTCAGATCCCTGACGTGGATGACGACGACGTGAGCGTCGGTGACGCCGAGGTCGTTCTGAATGGCGAGGTGGTCGCCATCACGGGTCGCCGTGGTCTCGAGTCCCAGGTGATCGAACTTGAGCGCCGCGGTCTCGCGGATGCCCCGCATGAACGCACGGACAAGCTTTCGATCGACGTCGCGCAGGCCGTAGATGTGCGCGCCGTCGAGCACTTCGATACAGACCGTCGCCTGCAGTCGGTTCAATTCCCAGTGGAGGTCCATGACGATCTGGTTGATCGTGTCGTGGCCGTTGCTTGTCAGCCGGGTGAGCGTCTCGATGACGCTTGACGTCATCTGATCGTCGGTGGCTGTCGGGGCACGGGCGATCTGCTCGTTCAGCCGGCGCGTGTAAATGGCGGATCGCTCGGCCAGTTCCCCGTGCATCTCCGCCGCCGTCGCGATCGGGGCGAGCATATGTCGCACATCGGCGAACATGTGTTCGAGAATGGCGGCCGCACCGGGAATGTGTACGACAGTAGGCGAGAGCATCCGGCTGTGGCTGACAACGCTATCGAGCGTCTCGTCGGACACGCCCGCGGCCTCGCGCTCGGCACGCAGGTCGGGAACCTGTCCACCTGACGAGCCTGCATACGCGTAGGCCGTCTGCAACAGCGTGAGGTAGTACTTCAGCCGGTCATTGGCCGCCATACCCTCGTTGATAAGTTCTGGAAGCAGCAGGCTTCTCTCACCAATCTGCTGGAGGATGCCCGCCTTCGTTGCCATGATTCAACCGCTCCTGGTGCGCATGAAGACCGCTGGTGTTACGGCCGGTCGGAGACTCGCGTTGGATAGTGCGCGAACATCCGCGCGACGATGTCGTCGATCTGTCGCTCCAGTTGCGCGATGTCGACGTCGATTGGCACCTTCGCGCGCGCGCGAAACAGTTCACGACGGCTGTACGCTTCCCGCATGAGCACCACGAACGTACCGGTCGAATACTCCGGGTACGTGCCTGAGTCGCGATCCCGTTTCCCGCTCACATCCACGTCGTTTCGCCGCACGGTGCCGTAGCTGACGACGACATCAGCCGGCTCTCGGTCCTGTCGGACTAACCCGACGCCGGCGAGCTCACGGTCGATCGCTTCGACGATGTGCGCGTCGAACTCCGGATCGAGACTGGCCAGACTCCGCGTCCAGGCATACGTATGGAGCGCCGAGAAATCCGTGTGCTTGTCCACGGTCACTTTCACTCGGTAGTCCGACGGTCCCGCCAGCGCGACGCAACAGAAGGCGAGACTCAGCACGAACATCGCGAACCGCGCCTTCATCTCGCCGTTTCATCGTGCAAGCGGCGATCCTCGGATTGCACGTGATCGGCGCGGCGCGGCGTCGCAGTACACCGTAATGTGGTACTCAGGGTTGTGAGGCGATCAGCGCACCGTGAGAGGTACCGCCGCCGGTGGTACCGCGTTGCGGCACCCGATTCCGAACCCGATAACGGCGGCGGCGATGTGGGACAACGGCCGGGTTCGATCCATGGATACGCGGCTCCACGAAGCAAGCGACGATCCGTGCCGAGACACGCGTATGCCATGCAGGGCCGCGCGGCACTCACCGGCTCCTGTCACGCGCTGACAGCACCCGGTGACGCGCGGCGCGCAACCTTGCGCTCGTGAAGCGTCTGCACGCGGACGATGGCGATGAAACGGGTGGCACATCACGTGCTCCACTCCGCCTTCGTGCGCATACCAGGTTTCATCGGTGCCTCGGCGGCCGCGGCGTTCGGGCGCAATCCGGGTTCCTCCACGCCTGTGATCGTTCAGTCCGTTCTCTCGCTCGTCGCCGCCGAGGCCATCGTCTGCTGGGTGCGCCTTTTCGCGAGGTGATACGTGATGCACGTCGGCACGATCACCACCAGGCACGGCCGGCCGCCATCGGCCGGAAGGAATCGACGATCGCGTTGCTCATCCCGGTTCTGCAGGACGCCGTGATGCGGCATCCGATCGTCGTAGCGGTGCCGACGACGGACTCAGCGACCAGTCCAAATCTGGCTCCGTTGGTCGGCGCCGCATTTTGGCGAGTGGTTCTCCCTTAAAGCCGGCTGCTCCCCTGAACACCGGTTGGACCTGAAGAGCAGCATCACCCACGTAGCACGCGAGGACGACGAAACATGTCGGGCACATTGAAGCTCGAAGTCATCACGCCGATCGAGATCGCGTACTCCGCCGACGTGCAGATGGTCACGTTGCCGGCGGTCGAAGGGCAGATTGGGATCTATCCATCCCATGTGGCGCTGCTGACGCGCATGCTCCCGGGCGAGATCTACATTCGCAAAGACGGCCGCGACGAGTGTCTGGTGGTCGGCGAGGGCCTCGTTGAAATCATCGGCGACCACGTCGCAGTGGTCACGGAGAAGGCGATCGCCGTCGAAAAGAGCGACCGGTCACGCGGCGGCAACGCGACAGCGCCGCAGGTGGACGCGCGCCTGCACGACACGATTGCCGACGAAGACGTCGCAACGGCGGGTGCCACGCTCACCGGCTCGGTCGTTCACCTGCGCGCGGAGAAACGGCGTCGCGAATTTTGATCGGACCTGACGGTCGCAGCCCATCGTGCCCGGTGACTACGTGCAGTCACTCGGCGATCGACAACGCCAGATTTCCCCGCCCAACCCGCTGATTTCTTGGAGCTGATCTTGCCGTTCGCTGCACCCGAAGGAGAACACACGTCATGCGATCAGCACAGTACCTCTCTGCCGCGGTCTTGACATTCGCGCTCGCGGGATCAGCGGCAGCGCAAACGACCTCACCGCCTCCATCGACGGCGACGACGCAGCCGACATATGTCGGTGCGACGGTCAGCCACTGGCTCGCGTCGGGATTTGTCGGGGGAGGATTCAGCACCACAATAGACTCTCCGAACATCGAGTCGAGCAACAACAGCGGCGTCAACTTCGGCGGCCAGATCGCCTGGCTCTGGAGGGGCTACGTCGGTCCTGAATTCTTGGCCAACTGGACGCCCAGCTTCAACGTGACGAACACGATTCTCGACAACAACCCCCGCGTTGCCAACTACATGGTCAATGCGATTGGAGCGTACCCGCTTGGCGCGGATGGCCAGATCCAGCCGTATGCTTCAGGGGGCTGGGGCCGAACACGAATCTCCGCGGACTTTGTGGGGTTCAATGGAAACACCCTGAGCGCCAGCCACGGGGGATGGGGGAGCAACATCGGTGGCGGCATTATGGCGTTCGCCAACAAGGGGTTCGGCGTTCGCGGCGATGTCCGGTACTTCCACGGGAACAGCATCACGGACTTTACAGGTTCGGCGGACGATCAGTTTCTCCAGAGCTTCGAATCCGGGCTCGCATACTGGCAAGCTACCGGTGGCATCAGCTTTCGCTGGTAGCACTACAGGACCGCGTGTCGTGCGGCGGCGCACGCCCCTCGATTCGCGGTTCGCAATTTCTAAGCGCGTGTCATGGCGACCGACCAACGCGATTCATCGCGCGCCGACTGGCGCGCGGCCGTCTCCCGCCCGATCGATCCGCCGGCATTTCAGCCGGTCTCGGCTAGCATCGGTCTCGAAGTGGCCGGCGTATCGGTCTCCGGGAAGGCGCAGCTGCAGAACACCGACCACTTTGTCGCCATTCGTCTCGGCCGGATGCAGGAAACCCTGACGACCAGCCTGGCCGAAGCCGACCTTCCACCGCGATTTGAGGAGTACGCGTACGCGATGCTCGTCGCCGACGGCCTCGACGGCGATGGTGGCGGACGTGCCAGCCGTTTCGCGCTGAGCACGCTGGCGCACCTGGCGATCCGCCACGGCAAATGGAACGTGCGTATCGGACCCGATACGGCATCCGACGTCATCGCCCAGGGCGAGTTCCTCTACCGACAACTCACGGATGCCGTGATCCATGCCAGCCGCGCCGACGCGAGCCTCGCGGGGATGGCCACGAGTTTGACGGCTCTCTACGTTGCCGGATCGGATCTCTTCTTCGCCCACGTCGGCCACTCCAGAGCGTATCTCTTTCGCAACGGCGTGCTGATTCAGCTAACGATGGATCACACGCTGGAGCGGCTGATTTCGGCCTCCGCGGCGCTGCGACGCGTGCGCCTCGAAGCGCGAAGGCCGCCTGGCACGGAACCATCGGCACCCGACGTGCCGCGCGCCGTTCCCGATGCGCTCGGGAGCCGCGGCAACGGCACCGAGATCGCGATCGAACACGTGCAGCTGTGGCCGGCCGATCGCCTGCTGCTGTGCACCAACGGTCTGACCGATTGCGTGCGCGAGGATCAGATCGCGGATGTCCTCTCTGGCCAGCGCAAGCCGGCTGACGATGCCCAGCGACTCGTCGACGTCGCGCTGGAACGAGACGCCACCGACAGCGTGACAGTCCTGCTCGGAGATTACTGGGTACGGGCGGAGGCGTCGAACGCGCCTCCGTCAGATGAGCCCTAATTTCCAGCGACTGGAATGCGGATCTCGATCTCCGTTTCCTGCTCGGACGGAGACGCAATCGCGAACGTGCCGTACACCATGGCGACGCGCTCACGCATCTTGAGCAGGCGGAGCCCCGCATCGCTTTCGTCGATACGCACGCGGCCGAGATCGCGGATATTCAGATGAATGGCGCCCGGTGCGCCCGTCAGCGCGAGGCGCGCGGGATCCGTTCCGGTATGGTCGGGAAGGTTCAACGCGTCCTGCACCACGCGGAACAGGACCAACGCGACGTCGGGCGGCACCGAACGGGGCAAGTGGGAAATCGTGCATTGAATCTTGATGCCTCGTCGGGCCATGACGTCATCGCACAATCGTTCCAACGCTCTGTCGATTGCCAGCAGACCCAGTGTTGGCACATCCAGGTCGAAGGAGAGCGTACGCACACTGATCGAGATCCGTTTCGCTTCCGCCTGCAGCTTCTCCAACTGCTCCGTGAAACCGGTTCCCGCGGAGGGTACACAGGTTTTCAACCGCTCCATTCCGAGATGGAGCACGGTGAGCCCCTGTGCGACATCGTCATGAAGTTCCTTCGCGATCCGAAACCGTTCGCGTTCCTGCGCCTCAATCATCGTCTGCGTGACCTTTGAAAGCGTCGCTTCCGCGTGGCGTTGAGCCGTCACATCCTGAAAGATTCCCCAGTAGCCCGCAGAGCGACCGGTGCCTCTTTTCGGGATGACGTCGAGCTCGAGCTCGAGCGACGTCTGGTCTTTTCGGTGTGTCTGCAGCGTGAGGTGGAGCGCGTCGTTCTCCTTGACGCCGACGAGCGACTCGAGCGTTCGATTGAGCGGCTCACCCGTGCCGTACCCGAAGAGATGTTCGAATGCGGGATTGCAGTAGCGGACGCGCTGGCTCGCATCGACATCCACGATGGCGATCGGACAGAGGGCGATCAGTTGCTCGATATGCTCCAGCGTGATCGAGCGATCGGTTCCGACGTCCATGACAAGTGCTCGAATCAACCGAGACCGTTCTTATACATCGGCTCGGGATTGGTCAGTGCACGGAAGATACGCTCGAGCCGGAACGGAACGCAGCTGAACGATTGGATCCTCTGACGCCCAACTACCAACCCTTGGAATTGGCAGTTGGGGGGTTGCGAATTGGTCTCGTTACCGTCGTCCGCCGCCTCGGAACCCGCCGCCACCGCCGCCTCGGAACCCGCCGCCACCGCCGCGGCTTCCGCCGCTCGGTCTGTAACTTCCCGAACCCGACCGTCCGGCACGATTGAGATCGCGCGTCCGCTGCGCGCCATCCATCCGTGCGCCGCGATCGCGATTCAGTTGTGTGGCGGTGTCGCGGCTCAGACCGCTCTGTGCGGCGCGATCGCGCGCCTGCCCGGCGGTCCCTACCGTCCGATCGACATTCGACCAGCCGCCGTTGTCGAACTTCTGCCAGCTTCCACCCTGGTTACGGTAGACGTTTCCATCGCGGCCGGCATACACATCGCCCGCACCCGTTCGGCCGATGGCGGTATTGCCCTGCGGGCCTCGTCGGGTGAACGCGTCGCCGCCGCCGCTGCCCTGTGTGAATCGACTGGTTGTGCCGGTGGCGTTTCTCGTGAGGCGCGAGGTCTGCGCCCACTGATCACCGCGCTTGACCGCGGTTGAGCCCCAGCTTCCGTAAACGTTCGATCCCTGAATCGTCGAACCGATGGCGCCCGTGCGGGGGTTGTACGCCTGGATCGCTCCGCGCGCGCCCGCAGGTCCGTACGCCGCCGCGCCGCGTGCCCACGTGCCGGTCGTCGGGTTATATCTCGCACCGTACCCGGCACCGCCGTAAGGGCCGTAGACGGCAACACCGCGCGTGTAAGCGCCGGTCCAGGGGTTGTACCGCGCACCGTATCCGTAGCTCGGGTAGTACGGGAAGTAAGCGGGATAGAAGGCGCCCGGATAGTAATAGGGCGGGTAGTACCAGCCGGACCCCCAGACCGCGGTTCCCCACGCCACCATCAATCCTGTGTAAGCCGCCTCCGCCGCAAACGTCACGTCGTCGTCGTCCGCGCTTTCGACGGTGACGTAGGTCACGTTGTGCGCCGGTGAGCTGATGGGGATTTGATAGATCTCGTCTGGAATCTTGTCGGCGACTGACCATGGTCCGGTTGCGGATGTCGAGATAAACCACACGCCGTCAAAGCACATGTAGTACATGTTGCCGACCTTGAGGATCTGTTTGTCGGTGTTCACCGCGCGCGCAACCGGCGTTTTTTCAATCGGCTCGAACTGCGGTGTGCCCTCGTAGTTCACCGCTGGCGCGCTGATCTCACGTCGATTGACGGTCGCGGTCTGGGGAATCTGCGCGAGCAGCACCGCTTCAATCGCCTGCCGCGTTCCAGGTACCGATGCAAGCACGCGCGATCGTGGGTGAGTCAAGGGAATCCGCTTGAAGTCCTCTGGAAGGGTCGGTGTCGCGAACGTCCACGGGCCGGAGAAGTCGGGCGCCGAGAACCAGCGGCCAGATACGAGGAAGTAGACAGCTCCATTGGTTCCGAGGCGGAAGACGTCTGCATCGGTGTTGCTGACCCACTGCACATTCGTGCCGGCGACGGGTGCGTATGTCGGAGGACCGTTGAGAAGGAGCAACTCCGCAGGCTTCTCGCTCACGAGTACAGCGGGGACGGTGGCGGTGGCCTGCGGCTGCAGCGCGGCACGAACCTCCGTCCAGTTGCCATCATCCGGAAGGCTGCTGAAGCTGGTCGGCAGCTTGCTGACCTGACGCCATGGCCCCTGCATTGAGCTCGCAGACAGCCAGCTCTTGTCCACGCGCAAGTAGTAGGTCTGTGGTTCGGGGGACACGAACAAATCCCAATTCGTGTTGACCGCGAACCGAAGGTCGGTGCCAGGAATCGGACTCAAAATCAGCGGACCATCCAGGTTGATCAACACCGCGGGCGTCTGGCTGAAGAACACCGGCGGCGGGTCTGCCTTGACGCCTTCGATATTGCGAGGTGTCACCTGACTGGTGTCCACCATCGCCAGCACCCGATCGAGCGAGATTACGCGCTGATCGCGCGGGACCGAGACGAGGATCTCGTCGACAATCGCCTTGACTTCGTCCTTTGGTGTTGTCGGGAAACTGGCCTCAGCGATCCTGAACTCGGAGAACGAGACGAGCCGGTCCGCGAGCGCGACGCTCGTGTCGCTTTCGACCTTGAGGACGCCTATCGCGGGCGTCTGCTTGCCCTTGGCGACATACGACACCGCGGTATAGAGCGTCATGTGCATCTGCTCGGGCCAGCTTGCGATCTGCGGTTGATAGAGCACGATGCTTGCGCCGGAGGGGGATAGGTAGGCGCGCGGCCAGCCTCCATCGGCACTCGCGTCGAGCGACGCGGCGCTGCGCTGTGAGGCCGGAGCGGCCGGTCGCGCTGCAGGACCCGACTGCGCGACCAGCGGAGTCGCGGCAGCCGCCAGCAGAGCGGCCAAGGTCAGTCTCTGGATACATCGATTCATGATTTTCTCGCGTGATTACGCAAGAATGGATGGTGCAAGCCACGCTCCCCGATGCGGGGGCGCCACGCGCGCGGGATTCGGGCGAATCGCCGCGCGCGATTACGACATGCGGTGAGATCCGTCAGGCGCTGGCGACGTGGACGGCGCGTGACGACTGTTCGCGAACGATGCCGAGCTTCTTCATGCGGAAGCGGAGCGTGTTCGGATGCAGGCCGAGTCGTTCCGCCGCATTGCCGGCGCCGTTGATACGCCACCCGCACGCACGCAGCACTTCCTGGATGTGCGTGCGCTCGACCGCGGACAGCGTTGAGGCGTCCTCAGGCGGCGCGGCCTCAACTTCTCCGACGTCGTCGAGCAGCGTCAGCACCTCATCAGTCGAGTGAATGATCGCGCCTTCGATCACGTTCTCCAGCTCGCGGATGTTGCCCGGCCAGGCACGGCGCTTGAGTTCCTCCATCACCTTGTCAGGGACCTGCCTGATGTGGTGATGCGTTGCCCGTTGGTGCTTCTGGATGATGTGCCAGACGAGCTTTGGTATGTCCTCGCGGCGTTCCCGCAGCGGGGGCAGCCGGATCGGAAAGACGCTCAAGCGGTAGTAGAGGTCTTCCCGGAACGTCCCTTCGCCGATCATCCGGCGCAGATCGCGGTGTGTCGCGGCGACGATTCGCACATCGACTTTCTGTGGCTGGGAGGAGCCAAGCCGTTCGAACGTGCCTTCCTGCAGCACCCGCAGCAGTTTGGTCTGGAGGTCGAGTGGAAGATCTCCGATTTCATCGAGGAACAGCGTTCCGCGGTGCGCCAGCTCGAAGCGCCCCTGGCGCGTCGTGACCGCGCCCGTGAACGCGCCGCGCGTGTGACCGAACAGCTCGCTCTCGATCAGCGAGGGCGGAAGCGCGGCGCAATTGACCACGACGAAGGCATTCGCGCGTCGGGGGCTTCGGACATGAATCGCTCGCGCGAACAGCTCCTTGCCGCTGCCGGTTTCTCCCCGCAGCAGCACGGTGGTTCGGGTGGCCGCGACTTCCTGCACCTGTCTCAACGCCGAGCGCAGCGCACGACTCTCGCCCACGATCTCGTTGAAGCGGTCGACCGTCTGCGCCGATGATGCCCGCCCGAACGCGCTTTGGCGCGACGGTACGTCCTCGTGCTCGCGCGAGACGCTCCGTTCCAGCTCACGTTGGAGCGACCTGAGCGATGCGGTCTGACGCCGCCGGTACAGTCCGGTGGCAATCATCTCGGCACAGAGGCGGAGCTGCGTTACCAGCGCCGGCGTCCACGTGCGGTGTTCGCGGTTCTCGAGAGCAAGCACGCACGTACGCTCGTTGGCGATCGAGATCGGGATGATCGCCGCGGACTGCACAGGTTCGCGGCGCAGATGTTCGAGGAGCTCGGGGGTCAGCGATTCCTGAGGCAGGTCAGCCGGAATCCGCTCGAGTAGCACGGGCTCGGCATCGACCTCGAGGTGCTCCCACAGCGCGGGAGTTTGGACGACGGGAGTGGCGGTTTCGGCGTCCGCACCATCCATGGCGGCCGCATACCGGTACGTGCGCCGTTCACTGTCACCGACACCGTCGGCAATCAACGCGACTGAGTCCGCCCGCACGGCTTCGCCGATGCGCGGCAGGATCGTCTCGATCAGCGCGTCGAGGTCGTCCGGATCGGTCGCACACAGTTCCGATGAGAGTTCTGCATTGAGTCGTTCGGTTTCACGACTGCGATCGTCGTCGTGGATCAGCATCCCTTCCATAGTGGCGCTCAAACACGGAGCCTGCTGATCGCCCTTGGTGCATTCGTGATACCGCCGCCTGGGATCACGACCTGAGCGCGGGCAACATGCGGAACGACCGCGCGGTGCACAGGTTTCCCACCGATCGTCGAACGGTCCATCCGCCCATCGAAAGGCAATGCGTTGTGACCAGGTTGACCGTATTTCGTGAGATCGCAGCATGCGCGGCGCCGCGTACTCCTCGCCTGTCGGCACGGCGACGGCGCACGATGATCCGGATGATGGCTGTGCCGAGCGAGCGTTGCCTCACCGTTCTGCTGACGCCTGCAGGAGACCAGGTCGCGCGGTGCCGCATTACTCTGTCCGACAGCTCGGGCTGGAACGTGCGCCTCGAGATCGACGACCGCACCGTCGCCCTGACGCGCGACGCCGACTGGCGTCATGTGGAGCGGCTCTGCTCGATGCTCGCGCGCATCTGGGCAGCGTGTCATACGGAACCGCCTGCCAGCAGGTAGCGGTTGTCGCGTGTGCGTTTGAGAAAGCGGCTTTCGACGAGCGCCGCGAGCAGCTGTTCGCACACCGCGCGATCGAGTCCCCACAACCGCTGCGCCTGGTCTCTCGTCAGATTGAGACCAGGTACTTCGAGATATTCGGCGCGAACGAGCTGCGCCCAGTCGACGTCCGTTGCGTTGTTGTTCCTGTGCATGAGCGGTTCTCGCATGGCAACCGGTGTGCCGGACGGCGGCCTGTTACGCAAAAGGAGGATGTAGGCAGCGTAGAAGAGCTCTTACACGCCTTCAATACCGTGGATTCTGTAGTTTGCGTGACTATCGCCATCACGCGTGACAACAACATGTCGCGAGGATCAGCGATCGTTCGCGACGTCGTTGTGAGTAGGTGCAGCCGCTTGTGATCAGGGTTCGACGATCTTGTTGCGGATCGCGTAGCGCACGAGTTCGGCGACCGAGTGCACGCCGAGTTTAGCCATCAATCTCGCGCGATGCGTCTCCGCGGTCTTCGTCGTGATGCGCAGCGCGGTGCCGATCTCCTTGTTCGATCGTCCTTCGGCGAGCAGTTGCAGTACTTCGCGCTCGCGGCGCGTCAGACGTTTGATCGCTGGCGTTGATCCGCGAACCGGAATTGAGCCGTCGGCGGGCTCCAGCAGGCTCGGCGTGAAAAATGTTTCACCCTTGAGGACCATTTTGACCGCATCAACAAGCATGCGGCCCGCATCCGCCTTTAGCAGATATCCACGCACCCCCGCGTCGATGAATTCCTGCGCCAACTGATCGATTTGATGAACGGTGAGCACGAGAATCTTCGCAGTCGGCACCGCGCGGCGGATCTGGCGCGCAGCTTCGAGCCCGTTCATCTCAGGCATCGCAATGTCGAGGACGACGACGTCCGGATGGAACTCCGTGGCTTTGGCCACGGCTTCGCGTCCCGTCGCGGCTTCACAGCACACACTCCAATCGGGATTCGCCTCGAGCAGGACGCGAACACCTTGTCGCACAACCTCGTGATCATCCGCGATCAGGATCTGAGTCATTGCACCCGGACGCCTATCTTGGGTGCGAACGCCTGTGATTTTCAACGGGGGAGCGTCTTTTTCGTGAACCGAGCGGCTGAGGACTGACCGCTATCGTAGACCCGCTCTCAACATCCCGTTGCGTCGCCGCCCCATCAGCTGAAACGACACGCAAGGGGACCGTGCGAAATGCCCCGTGAATCGTTGAACTTCACGCGTTGAGTTCTGCCTGGTGCCCGTCTTGCCGTCTCTGAACGCAGCCATTGGAGGCGACCTGATGTTGTGTCGTTTGTCTTCGTACCGTGCCACGCGATTCGCTGCGTTCATCATCGCACTGCTGTTTTCTTCCAGTCCGCGCTCCACATTCGCGCAGGCGGGTACTCCCGCCGCGAATCCGGCGCCGCAGGCGTCGCCGGCGACCACCCCGCAGCCGTCTGCGGCACTGATGGGCGAGCCTGGGTTTCTGTCCTCCGCCATCGGCTTCGCAAGTCAGTTCGGTGATCAGAACGGTTCGCGCAAAAGCGGGTTCTACCCGGAAGTGTCGAACATGATCACGGGCGCGGGGTGGTTGGCGATCGGACCAGGATACCGACGTTACTTCGACAACGATCGGTGGATGTTCGACACGTCGGCGGCGGTCTCGTGGCACCTCTTCACGATGGGCCAGGCGCGCATCGAGCGGCAGCAACTCGCCGGCGGCCATCTCACCCTCGGCTCGCTCGTGTGGTGGCAGGACAACACCCAGGTCAACTTCTTCGGCGTCGGGCCAGACGTATCGGACGACGACCGCAGTCAGTATCGGATGGAGACGACCGACATCGTCGGCTATGCGACGTTGACGCCGACCGAGTCGCTCACGATCGCCGGCGAAGTCGGCTGGCTCGGACGTCCGAAGCTGATGGATCCCGGCGGCACGTTCAAGCCGGATGTCCCGAGCACGCTGGAGGCATTTCCGACCGTCCCGGCGGCGAACCTCAGCGAGCAACCGGAGCTGCTTCACTCGGAAGCCTCGATCATGTCCGATACGCGCGACCATCGCGGTTATCCCACCAGCGGGCACATGTATCGAGGGGCGTTGACGAACTACTGGGACACCGACGGCCCGTTTTCATTTCACACATGGGAAGCGGAGGGGCTGAAATACGTCCCGCTGTCGGATGCGCGAGTGGTCCTCGCATTTCACGGCTGGACCGTCTACAGCAATCCGTCGGAGGACATTCCGTTCTACTTGCTGCCAACCATGGGCGGTAACCGCACCAATCGCGCGTTCCACAATTTCCAGTTCCATGACAACAGCCTTCTCGTGGTGCAAGCGGAATCGCGCTTCGCCGTCTGGGAGCATATGGATGCGGCGCTGTTTGTCGATACCGGCAACGTCGCACCCCATTACAGCGATCTCAATCTGGATCAGCGATCGTACGGCGCGGGTGTGCGCGTTCACACCGAGAAAACCACATTCGCGCGGTTCGACGTCGCGCATGGCCATGAGGGCTGGCGCGTCGTGTTCAGCACCAGCGAGCCATTTCGGCTGCCACGGGTGCGCCGCATCCCCGCGATCGTTCCGTTCTTCCCGTGAGGCGCGTCATGATCCCGCGGCCGTCGATCAAGCGTGCTTTCGTGCTGGTGTTCATCACCGCGGCCACACTCTGTTGTGCGGCGGCGGTCCGGCCGGTCGACACCGCCACGCCAGTACCGATGTCGGCCTGGTGGCAGTCACCCGACAATCTGCATGCCGCCGATCTCTTCAATGGGCCGTGGGGTCCCCAGCACGCACCGAATCCGCGCGCCGAATACACGTTTGTCCGGCCAAAGAGCGGGGGCTTCAACCCGGGTGTCGTCGTGCGCGATCCGCAGGGGCGCGAGTGGCACGTGAAACAGCCCTCGGGACGTCACGGTGACGAAGGGCCATCAGAAGTCGTGGTGTCCCGTGTGCTCTCCGCACTCGGCTATCACCAGCCGCCCGTCTACTACCTCCCGTCGTTCACGATGCGCGACAAATCGGGCGTGCACACCGAACGCGGCGGCCGCTTCCGCCTGCACCTGCCGTCCCTCGTCGATCAAGGCGAATGGTCCTGGCAACAAAACCCCTTTGTCGGGCAGCGGGCGTATCAGGGATTGCTGGTCATCCTGCTGATGTTCAACAGCTCCGATCTGAAGAACTCCAACAACACGTTGTACGAGTACACACCGCCGTCCGGCGGGTCTCCGAGACACTGGTACGTCGTTCGTGATCTTGGCCTCGCTCTCGGAAAGACCGGTCGCGTCAGCCCGCAGCGCAACAACTTCGACATCTTTGCCAACACGCAATTCATCCTGGGCGAGAAGCGCGGATTTATCGAGTTCGACTACCACGGCCTGCACCGGGAATTGGTGACCGGGCGCATTACGCGCGAAGACGTGCGATGGGCGGCCACGCTCATCGGCGGCCTCAGTGAACGCCAGTGGCAGGACGCGTTCCGAGCGGGTGGCTATGCGCCGGACTTGGCGGCGCGCTTTATCAGCGTCCTGCGCCAACGGATCGGCCAGGCGCAACGCGTTGACGTGATTGCAGCCAAATGACCGGGTGACACATGCGGCGCGTCGGCCTTCTTCTCCTCACCGCGTTGCTCGCGACGGCCGGGTTCACGCCGGCCGCGCAGAACGCAGCGCGGGTGGTGGAGACCCTGCCGGCGCGCCCCGATTCTCTGAAATTTGCGGTTCTCGGCGACAACGGTACCGGCGCGAAGCCGCAGTACGACGTGGGGCAGCAGATGGCGGCCGCCCGCATGACGTTTCCCTTCGACATGGTCCTCATGCTCGGGGACAACATGTACGGGCGGCAGGAGGCGCAGGACTTCGTCACCAAGTTCGAGCGCCCGTATGCAGCGCTGCTCCAGGCGGGCGTGCTCTTCTACGCGACCCTCGGCAATCACGACAACCAGAACAACCGCTTCTATAAAGCGTTCAACATGGGAGGCGAGCGCTACTTCACGTTCGTGAAGAAGAACGTGCGGTTCTTCGTGCTCGACACCAACCAGCTCGATCCGAAGCAGCGGGCATGGTTCGACGAAACGCTGCAGCGCTCAGACGATCAGTGGCGGATCTGCTTCTTCCATCACCCGATCTACTCCGACGGCGGTCGCCATGGCTCCGACGTAGCACTGCGCGTCGTTCTCGAGCCGCTCCTGATCAAATACGGCGTCGACGTCGTCTTTTCCGGACATGACCACATGTACGAGCGGCTCAAGCCGCAGAAGGGGATCACGTACTTCGTATCAGGGTCGGGCGGCGAGTTGCGCAGGGGAGACGTGCGGCCGTCCGGATTGACCGCCGCGTATTACGACCAGGACCAGTCGTTCATGCTCGTCGAGGTGGCCGGCGACGAGATGTTCTTCGAGGCCGTTGCGCGGTCGGGCGCCAAAGTCGACTCCGGCGTGATCCGTCGTGAGCCTGTCGGGGCAAGGGACTCGAGATGAAACCGCATACGCTCGCTGCGCATCCCGTCGCGGTCGAGCGCCGTCATCGCAGCGCCGCGGCGCGGCTGTTCGATCTCGTCGTCCACCGCTGTCTCGCGTTGCCGATAGGGGTTGCGATCGGACTGCTCTGGGCGAACACGGCGCCCGAACCGTATTTCATCGTCGCGCACTCGCTCGCGTTTCCAGTCAACGAGATCGGCATGGCGCTCTTTGTCGGTCTCATCATGCAGGAGATCGTTGAAGCCGTCATGCCGGGCGGCGCCCTGCACTCATGGCGGCGCTGGAGCCTGCCGCTGCTGGCCGCCGTTGGCGGCATCGCGGGGAGTGCCAGCGTCTACCTGGCATATGTGCGCGGCCACTACGAGGAGGTCCTTGAAGCAGGGTGGCCCATTGCCTCCGCGATAGACATCGCGGCTGCGTACTACGTGCTCAAGTGGATTCTGCCGCGCAGCGGTGCGCTGCCGTTCGTGCTGCTGCTTGCGATCGCCACGAATCTGTTCGGGATGCTCCTCGTCGCGCCGCAGTACCCGACGGCTGTCGTCCACGGCGGCGGCCTTGGCGTCATGCTCGTCGCGCTCGGGATCGCCGGCGCCATGCGAGCGCTGCGCGTGCGTTCGTTCTGGCCGTATCTGGTCGTGTGCGGAACATTGTCATGGGTGGCGTTCTATCGCGAAGGACTCCACCCGGCCTTTGCGCTCGTCCCAATCGTTCCGTTCCTCCCTCACGAGCCGCGACGGCTCGACCTGCTCGCCGATCCTCCGGACGACGATGCGGTGCATCACTTCGAGCACGAATGGAACACCCTGGTACAGGGGATCCTGTTTCTGTTCGGGCTCGTCAACGGTGGCGTCCTGCTTCGCGGCTACGACACCGGCACATGGGCGTTGCTGCTGGGTGCGCTGGTTGGCCGCCCGCTCGGCATTCTGATCGCCGTCGGCGCGGCGGTCGCGGCCGGATGGCATTTGCCGAGGGGCCTCAAGTGGCGCCAGCTGCTCGTCGCCGCGCTGGCGTGTTCCAGCGGCTTTACCTTCGCCCTGTTTTTTGCGACCGGCATCCTGTCGACGGGTCCTTTACTTGCGCAGCTCACCATTGGCGCACTGGGTACCGCAGCCGGATCGTTACTGACCATTGGCGCGGCGCGGCTGTTTCGCGTCGGGCGTTTCGCACGGTGAGACCGAGGAGGGTGCGTGGCGTTCCGGTTGAAGCAAGGCGCTTCTATATCCAGCGAGGTCCGGCGGATCGTGCTCAAACAGCTCGAGGCCGCCATCTCCGAGCTGCATTCAGTCGGCGATCCACAGAGTGATGATGCGGTGCACGATGCACGTCGCCGCGTCAAAAAAATCCGTGCAATCATCCGGCTGGTACGGCCGGTGCTCGACAAGGAGTACCGAACGGTCGATCGCGATTTGAGTACCGTGAGCCGGCTCCTCGCGCCCGTCGCCGATGGACGGGGAATTGTTGAAACCCTCAAGGAGCTCGAGCACCGGTATCCCGCATCGCTCCCCAAAGGAGCCCTCGCCGCGGCCCGCGCGGGAGTGCTCCGCAACGGCGCTCGGGCCGATCACGACGCACAGACGCGTGGAATCCTCAAAATTGCCGCCGGAACGCTCCGAAGCGAGCGCAGCCGCGTCAAGCGATGGCGCGTTCGCGGTGAAGGGTTTCGCGCCGTCGCACCAGGTCTCGAGGAGAGCTACCGCCGCGCGCGGCGCATGATGCTCACGGCCTGGTCGAAGCCAAAGCCGTCGCACTTTCACACCTGGCGGCGCTACGTGAAGGACCACTGGTTCCACGTCCGCCTCCTCGAGGGGCACTGTGGCAATCACCTGGTCGCGTACGAGCGGCGGATCGAAGCGCTCGATGGCATCCTCGGGGAATACCACAACGTCATTCTGCTGCGCGAACTCCTGGTCACGGACGTCTCGTTGCCGAGAGCCGAAGCGGCGCGATGCCTGCGGGTCGTCTCGCGCTATCAGCGCGTGCTTCGCCGACACGCGGAAATTCTCGGCGCGCGAATCTACACCGAAAGGCCGCGACGCTTCGTGCGCAGAGTGCGACACCTGTGGCGGGATGCACCGGCCGATGATCGCGATGCACGGTGATCACGATGACGAACTCCTGTAATGACGCACGCGATCATGAATGTTTATGACGATCCACGCGGGCGCACAGTTTGCAAGCTCGTGCGGTGCCGGGTTCGGCGCCTGCATGATCGGCATGGCGACCAAGGGTGGCATGCAGGCGTCGGCCCGGTTCGGCGACAGGAGCGACGACATGACCACCTTGTTTCGACGCGTGAACTGGATGGTGCGACGCGCCATCTGCGGCCTCTTCGGCCACAACACCCTGCTGCACTTCCAGCAGCACCGTCTGTCACTTCGCTGCGCATCATGCGGTCACGAGACGACGGGATGGACGATTGCCGAGGATGGCTCGCGAGCGCGAGCAGCCGCGCCCGCACGCAGACGAATCGAGACCCGCCATGCCGCATGATCAGCCGCTCGTCTTACTCGTTGACAATCATGCAGATAACCGTGAGATGTATGCGGAGTATCTGCAGACGTGCGGCTTTCATGTCATCCCGTGTTCCGACAGTGAAGCGTCGATCGATGTGGCGCGAAGGTCGGAGCCGGACATCATCCTCCTCGAATTGCGGATGACCGGAATGAACGGGATCCAGGTGCTCCGCGAGTTGAGAAAGGACCCTGCACTCGCCGATGTCCCGGTTGTCGCGCTGACCGCGTCGGTGATGACGCGTGAGCGCGCGGCGGCCGAAGCCGCCGGCTTCGCAGAGGTACTGCCAAAGCCATTTTTTCCTGAAGATCTCCCGACCGCGATCACGCGGATCATTGCCGCGTCCCGCCGCGCGTCGCCTCCTCACGAGGGATTGAGAGGCGGCCGAGGTGTTGTCACGCAGCGCTCGGCTGCGGGACACTCACAGCCGACCCCGGTGTCCGCGGAAATCCCGCGCTGACGGCTATTCGCACTAGTGGTACGAACGATGCTCCGTCGCGAAACGGTCAAGTAGCGGAGGGAGCAGATGCAATCCACCATCAGGAAGGTCATGCGAGACGCGAGGACATGGGTACCCTTGCTTGCTCTGGCGACGACGGCGGGCGCGGTGGGGGTGTCAACCACGCGTAACGCTGAAGCGCAGAGGACGATAGCGGGAGCGACCGACACTTCAGACACGAGTACCGCTGCAGCAAATGCCAAAAGGCTCTTCAAAGCTTCGTCGGACTATATGGCGGCGCAAAAGGCCTTCTCATTCGACTATGACAGCTATCTCGAGGTTGTCACCAAAGAGAATCAGAAGGTCGGCCTCGCAAGTACGGGCACGATGACGGTGAACCGTCCTGACAAGATACGCGCAACCCGCATGGGCGGATTTGCGAATGTCGAGTTCGTGTTTGATGGGAAAACGGCGACGATGTTCGGCAAGAATGCCAAGGCATACGCGCAGGTCGACGCGCCAGGCACGATCGATCAGTTGGTCGACGTGTTGCGGACCAAATATCATCGGCCCATACCAGGAGCGGATTTGCTGATGTCGGATGTGTACAGTCAGCTCATGCCCGAGGTCGTGGACGCAAAGGATCTTGGAAGTGGCGTGATCGGTGGCGTTGAATGCGATCATCTGGCTTTTCGAACGAAGGAAGTGGACTGGCAGATCTGGATTGCTCAGGGAAGTCGTCCTTATCCCTGCCGCTACGTCATCACCAGCACGCAGGTGAACGGAGCGCCGCAGTACACCACCGATCTCAGGGCCTGGAAAACGGGAGCGGAGGTCGCGTCTGATCGTTTCACATTCAACGTCCCTGCAGACGCCAGGAAGCTCACGCCGGCCGATCTGCGCGACTTCGACGAGTTGCCGATCATTTTTTCGATCAAGAAAACACTCGGAGGTCAGTGACCATGGTCAAGCGCATTCAACTTTTCTTGCTTGCCGCAGTGCTTGGCGCTCTTTGCCTCGAACTGAGCGATCGGTTCTTCCCTCCAGCCGTGAACGGTTTCTTTTCCACCGTCGAGGCCGTCGTGGGTCGTCCTCTGACGCCGGTGAGCGTCTCGGGTGTTGCGCGGAGGACAGCCCGACGGTGTGCTGGGGGTGTCTACGACTGCTGAATCACATGCCGATCAGGCCTCCGACGGAATCTCTGAATTCACCAACGACCTACCAGGATTGCACGCCGGCAGCCTGGCCCGGCCGCCGGCAAATTCTCCTCGTGCAGGTGCTGGCTCCTACCTGGTTCATTGAAGGCCATCTCGCCCGTCCGAAGAGGCGGAATGTGGTGAGCCCCCACGGGTCACCGCTACTCTGATTTCGAATCGGCCGGAATTTCGATCGCCTGCCTTCACTTCTGACGACGGCGCGCTGGCAGCGCGGTTGCTCAACTCGTCGAGCGCTTCCGATGACGAAACAATTCCATGCAGTTCCGTTGCTTCGATGGCCGCGGCGCGTAGTCGCGGTCTGGGCCGCGGCGATGACGCTAGCCATCGGATCTGCTTACGCGCAAGACGCGCAAGCGCCAACCGATCCTCCCGCGACAACTGGCGCGCCTGCCCCGGCACCGGCGGGCATCGTCGCGTCAACAGCGCCGCCAGCCGCGCAAACGCCAGCCTCGCCTGACGACACGTCTGCGGCAGGGAATCGGGTCTCGTGCGCATCGCAACCCGGGAATCGTCAACATTGTCCGGCCAACACGTCGGCGGGTATCTCACTCCTGAAGTCGTCGGGCGCGTCGCTCTGCCTCCTCGGAAAGACGTGGGGATACGACGACACCGGCATCTGGGTGTCTGACGGTTGCAGCGGCGAGTTTCTGGCCGGCCCGATCGCGGACCAAGACACGGAGAAAAAGTCGCCCGTTTACATTCCAAACGCCGGCTTCCGGCTGTTCACCGGTGACAAGGGCGAAATCTATTTCCGGCTATTCAGCTATGCGCGCTACTTGAACCAGCGGAGCCTGGACGGGACCCACGTCGATTTCTTTGGTCGCACCCAAACGATCCAGCAGCGGCAGGATATTCAGCTCAATAAGTTCTTCTCTCCGTTTTCGGGATGGTTTCTCACCGAGAAGTTTCGCTACTACCTCTACGTCTGGTCCGCAAACACGGCGCAGGGCGATCCGGCGCAGGTCGTTGGCGCTGGGAATTTGAGTTACAAATTTAACGACGCCGTGACGTTCGGCATCGGGATCACGTCACTTCCATCGACGCGCAGCACTGAGGGACAGTTTCCGTACTGGCTTGGTGTCGACGACCGTCTGACTGCCGACGAGTTCTTCAGAGGCTCGTACACGGACGGCGTCTGGCTGAAAGGCGACATCGGAGCCAAGGTCAAGTACATGGCGATGCTCGCAGACAACCTGAGCATCCTTGGCGTCAGCGCCACTCGACTCAACAACAAACTGGATACCCAGTCCTACATGATTCAGTGGATGCCAACCACCGGAGAGTTCGGACTGTACGGCACCTTCGGCGACTATGACTATCACGAGAAGGTCGCCACCAGACTGGGTGCGCATTACACCCGGAGCCTGGAGGATCTGCAATCGCAGCCGGGCGAGCAGGAGATCGAGAACACCCAGATCCGATTGACCGACGGCACCGTCATTTTCACGCGCGACCTTTTTGGGCCGGGCATCAATGTCAACCAAGTGCAATACCAAATGATGAGCCTCGATGCCGGCATCAAATATCACGGCATGTCGCTCGAAGGAGAATATTACAGGCGGTGGTTGAGCGACTTTTCCGGCGACAACACAAACGGCATCCCAAACATCACCGACGACGGTTACCAGTTGCAGTCTTCAGCGATGCTCGTTCCCAAGATCCTCCAGGCGTACTTCAGCGGGTCACAGATCTTTGGCGATTTTGGGAATGCGTCCGAATTGCGGGCCGGCGCGAGCTGGTATTTCACCCAGCAGCGGGGTTTGAGGTTCAACGGTGAGTGGATTCACCTCGATGACTGTCCGGTCGGATACACCGCCGTGCCGTACCCGGTAGGCGGCAACGGCAATCTCTTCCACGTCAACCTCGAAATGAACTTCTGAGGCTCCAACTCGATCCACAGCACCTTGTCGCAGTCGGGCGATTGTCGACGATGCGCTGAGAGTTCGCCCTTGGATTTATTGAACTAATCACGTCCTCGAGCGTTTGGGTGGATGGCATTCGATGTGCCTGCCCTGTCGCCCGTGTTCGCTTCGCGAGGCGGTCTTCGCACGTTGCTGCCGGTTGTGTGTTTTGGCCTGGCGCTGGTTGTCGCCGGACGTGTCGAATCGACCGCTCCAGACAGTCACGATGCGGCCGACGAGTACTACGACTCGCATTTCCACCTGACCAACTACATCCAGCAGGGGATCGGCATCCACGATTTCCTTGGGATCATGGGCCGCCGCGTCGGCCGATCGGTGCTCTTCGGCATTCCGCTGCAGCAGCAATGGTCGTACGCCAACTCGGGCGACTTCGCTCCGACGTATTACCTGCAGAGCGACGCCCCGCTCTACTACTACTCGTTCACGGACGCCTACATCGCGAGCGTCTATCGATCGCTGTCCAAAGAGGCGCAGGCGCGCTTCGACCCGATGATCACCGGGTTCGACCCGGCCGACATGTACGCGGTCGATCACATTCGCCGCGTGCTGCAGATATATCCCGGCGTGTTCTCCGGCATCGGCGAATTCACTATTCATAAGGAGTTCGTCTCGGCGAAGGTCGCTGGAGGCGCGGCGAGTCTCACCAATCCAGCGCTCGATCGCATCTTCGACTTCGCCGCCGACGTCGGTCTCGTGGTGCTCATTCATAACGACATCGACGTGCCGTTCGCAAAGCCCGACGCCGAGCCCGCTTACCTCACGCAGATGAAGGCGCTCCTCAAACGACATCCGAGGACGACGGTCATCTGGGCCCATATCGGCCTCGGTCGCGTCGTCCGCCCTGTGCAAGCCTCGCCGGGATCCGCGGTTCGGCATCCCGCACAAGTAGAGATGGTGGAAACGATGCTGACCGACCCGGAGTTCAGCCACCTGTCCTTCGACATTTCATGGGACGAAGTGGCCAAGTATGCCGTTGCGTCGCCCGAATCGATCGCTCGGGTGTCCGGGATGCTGAACAGGTATCCGGACCGATTCCTGTTCGGCACCGACACGGTCGCACCAGCGAATGCGGCCGCGTACTACGGGGTCTTCGACATGTGGGCGCCGGTGTGGCAGCAGCTCACGCCCGAGGCGAGTCTCAAGATTCGCAAGGGCAACTACGAACGGATTTTCGACGCCGCGCGACAACGCGTGCGCGCCTGGGAGCAGGCGAACGTGAAACCACCGGCGCGCAATGTCGCGCAAATGGAGGCTCGATGACGACCCGCACTTCTCATTGGTTACGGTACCGACTCGTCCACCTGCCCGCCACACCCTGGCTGCTCGCGTGTGCCTTGGTCCTGCTCGCGACGCACGCACGCGCTCAGGGCCAGGCCGGCCAAGGTCCACCGGCGCCAAAGCCCGGTCTCGAGATCTACGGCTTCGGACAGGCCGATGCCATCGTCGATTTCGACACGAACAACCCGGATTGGTACGACGTCATGCGGCCGTCGAAACTGCCGGCGTTTCGCAACGAGTTCGGCCAGGACGGCCACTTCTATCTCAGCCCGCGGCAGAGCCGTTTCGGCGCCAAGGGAGAACTCGAGACCGATCACGGGCCGGTCAAGGGGGTCTTCGAGTTCGACATGTTCGGGGTCGGGGCGTTTGCGGGAGAGACGACGATCCGCCTGCGCCACGCGTGGGGGCAATGGAGGCAAGTCGGCGGAGGCCTGACCAACAGCCAGTTCATGGATGTCGATGTGTTTCCCAATATCCTCGATTACTGGGGCCCGAACGGGATGCTGTTCTTTCGAAATACCCAGGTGTTTTGGGAACCCTACGTGAACGGTGATTCCAACATCAGAGTCGCAATCGAGAACCCGGGCGCCAGTGGCGACGCGGGACGGTTGGCCAACCGTGTGGAGCTGTCGAACGTAGTCGGCCGGTTCCCCGCCCCCGATTTCACCGGGCATTACCGCATGGGTCGTGGCTGGGGCTACGTCCAGGTCGGCGGCGCGCTTCGCTACCTCGCGTGGGACGACCGCCTCGAGGATCAGTTCGATCTGAGCGGCCACGTCTGGGGATGGGGGATCAGCCTCAGCTCGAACGTCAAGCCGACGTCCAACGACGTGCTCCGTCTGCAGGTGATTTACGGCAAGGGCGTCGAGAACTATTTCAACGACGCGCCGATTGATGTGGGCGCCGAGCGGAATCCCGGCGATCCGCGAACGCCCGTGACCGGAGAGGCGTTGCAGGACGTCGGCATCTCCGCCTATCTGGACCACAACTGGAACAGCCGATGGTCTTCCGCCATCGGATACGCGAGCGTGAACATCGAGAACAGCGACCTCCAGCTGCCGGCGGCTTTCCACGAGGGTGAATACGCCTCGGCCAATCTGCTGTGGGCCCCCGTGACGAACGTGATGATGGGCGGCGAACTTCAATGGCTCCACCGCGAAAACTTTTCCGATGGGTTCGAATCAACTGACCGGCGGTTGCAGTTCTCGTTCAAGTACAGCTTCTCGGCCAAGGTAACAGGAGAGTAGACATGGTGAAGAAAGGTCTGTTGGTGCGTCGGAGAGCCTGGGTGCCCGCGATGATAACGGTCGCCCTTGTCGGCGGGCTCACGCTCTTCGCCCAGCGAGCGACGACAGCCGATCCGCAAACCGCGGTCAACAACGCGTTCAATCAATTCAAGACACTGAACGAGGGCAAGAACGCGGACTACATTCCCGCGCTGGCCAAGGTGGACCCGAACCTGTTCGGGATCGCGCTGGTGACCGCAGACGGCAAGGTGTACACGGCCGGCGATATCAAGACCGAGGTGTCGATTCAGTCAATCTCCAAGGTCTTCACGATGGCGGAGGTCGTCCAGGAGCAAGGCCCTGAGTCGATCGAGAAGCGTATCGGCGTGGATGCGACCGGCGCGCGGTTCAACTCGATCATTGCGGTCGAAGGGGTCAAGACCGTCGTCGGCACCGGTGCACCTGAAATGAACCCGCTGGTCAATCCAGGAGCGATCTCGGCGACCAGCATGGTCCAGGGCGCCACCGCCGACGAGGTCTGGCGAAAGATCATCGGGATGTACAGCGAGGCCGCCGGCCGGCCGCTGAGCGTGCTGCAGGACGTCTACAAGTCCGAGGCAGACACCAATCAGCGCAACCAGGCCATCGGGGCATTGATGTACGCCTACGGTTACATCAAGACCGACTGGCAGCAGGCCGTCGATCTCTACACCCGGCAGTGCGCGGTCGGCGTCAATGCGAAGGATCTGGCGACAATGGCCGCCACGCTCGCCGCGGGCGGCAGGAATCCGCTGACGGGTAAGCAGGTGATCAACGAGAAGAACGTGCCCGGGATCCTGGCCGTGATGGCGACCGCGGGGCTGTATGACGATTCCGGCAAATGGCTGTACCACACGGGGCTGCCCGGCAAGAGCGGCGTCGGCGGCGGGATCATTGCGGTGTCGCCCGGCAAGTTCGGTATCGCCGTTATCTCTCCACCACTCGACGACGCAGGGAACAGCGTGCGCGCGCAGCGGGCGATTACGTCGATCTCGAACACGCTCGGCGGCAACCCGTACGTCGTGCGTCCGGAAGATATTCAGCGCCTTCGGGAAGCGCCAACCGCCACGGGCGGCAAGCGGTAACGCGATCGCCAATGTCGAGCGAGTGGCGCGCGCGCCACTCGCTCCTTCGTCATGTTGCTGATCCGGCTGGCCACGCCCACGTCTGGGTGCAAACAACCGGCTGCACTCATTGCCGCCCGCCGTCATGAAACACGCTTCTCGCCGTATTCAGTCGCTGGTTGTCCTCGTGGCTCTGTGGGCGACAAGCCCCGTCTTGGGCCAGAGCGTCGAGGGTCTAACACCTGCCGACGGAGTCGGCGCGGAAGCCGATTTAGACACACAACAATCGACCGTCATCATCGACGGCGAGCCGCTGTTCATCGTCCGCGGCGTCTCGGCGTATCCCGCCGCGCGTCGCGCACGAGAGATCGCAGATCGGATCAGGTCGGTCGCAGCGAACGAAGCGATCGCTACCTCGTCGATCACCCTCGAGGACCAGCCTGGAGCGACATGGATTGTGGCGGGCGGCAGTCGCCTCATGGGAGTCTCCGACGCGGATGCCGCCCTCGAATCGCTGAACCGTCAGCTGATGGCGCAGGTGTACAGCGCAAAGATCGCCGAAGCCATCAACGCGTATCGGAAGGACCGCGATCCCGCCGTGCTGTTGGAGCACGGCCTCCTCGCCTGTGGAGCGACGCTGGTGCTGCTCGGCGCGGTCTATCTCGTACGCCGGATTGGCCGACGACTGCAAGAGGGTGTCGAGCGGAAGTACAGAGGACGAATTCACGATCTCACCATCTTGAATTTTCCGATCGTCAAGGCCGAGCACGTCTGGCAGTTGTTCTCCGGCCTGCTCCGCTTTGCGGCGGTGATCGCCATCCTGGTCACGGCGCAGGTCTATCTCCGATACGCGCTCGGGCTGTTTCCCTGGACACGGGGGACGGCGACGCGGCTTTTCGCCATCGCGATGGATCCGCTGCGACAGATGGTCCTGGGTCTTGCCTGGGTCGTCCCGGATGTCGTGTTTCTCGCGATTCTGTTTGTCGTGACGCGCTACATGCTGAAGCTGGTTCAGCTCTTTTTCGACAGCGTTGCCACTGGCAGGGTGAAGCTGGAGCACTTCGATGCGGAGTGGTCGCTGCCGACCTATCGCCTCGTGCGGGTGCTGATCATCGCGTTCGCGCTCGTCGTCGCGTACCCGTACATTCCCGGATCGGGGACCGACGCCTTCAAGGGCATCTCGGTGTTCATCGGCGTCGTCTTTTCCCTCGGTTCGTCGTCTCTGATCGGCAATCTCCTCGCCGGGTACAGCATGACGTATCGGCGCGCCTTCAAGCTCGGTGACAGGGTCAAAATCGGCGAACACGTCGGCGAAGTCGTCGAGATGCGAGTGCTCGCGACGCACCTCCGCACGCCGAAAAACGAGGAGGTCATCATTCCAAACTCGACGGCCGTGAGCTCGGAAGTCGTGAACTTCAGCACGATGGCCAGGACCCGGGGCATCATTTTGCACACGACCGTGGGAGTCGGGTACGAGACGCCCTGGCGACAGGTCGAGGCGATGCTGCTCGAGGCTGCCGCGCGCACGCCCGGGCTCTTGCCCGACCACCCGCCCTTCGTGTTTCAGCTCGCGCTCGCCACGTTCAACGTCGTCTACGAAATCAACGTGTACTGCAACACACCGGAACGCATGCGGCTCCTGTACTCGGAGCTGCACCGCAACATCCTCGATGTCTTCAACGAGTACGGCGTGCAGATCATGACGCCCGCGTACGAGGGCGATCCACGCGACAGCAAGGTGGTGCCGAAGGAACGATGGTACGCGCCCCCTGCGCGGCCGCCGACGGCGCCGGGCCGCCCGCAGCTGGTGCCGAGGGCGTCCTCGTGATTCGCGTGAGGTCAGACCGCCAGCGCACGTTGAATGTCGGAGATTCACCAAATCCCCGGCAGGAGACGATACCGGACGGTGTTGGTATACGCAGCCCATGCTGGATGGTGAGCCATCACGCGCTCTTCGCTTTCAACGCGATAGAGCATCGCGATCCAACCGGCGATCACGAGGGCTGCCGTGCCGAGATTGCATTCCTGAAGGTTGTAGCCAATGTCGCTGAGAACGTAGCTGAGATATATCGGGTGGCGAACAACGCGGTACGGCCCGTGAACGGAAAGACCTCGCAATGCTGGTCGAATTCCGAACCGGCGTCCGAGCGCCCAGAGACTGATGACGCTCAGGAGCGCGCCTGATGTAATGAGGACCATGCCGCCATCCGGCCAGAGTGACCAGCCGGGGACCCACTGCAGAGAGATAACCTGTGCGTACGGATAACCGTACGAGACGGCGACTGCCGCGCTCACGCCAAATGAGTGGTCCGTGACGGCTGGTGAACGTCGCGTGAGCGCTAGACCCAGCACCATCACGTGCTGCAACACGTAGATCCAGTCGGGAAGTGCCAGCGCCGGCGTCAGAATCAGCAGGACGCCGAGTTCGATCGCGGTGACCGAAAACAGCAGGACATCGCTCCAGCGTCGCGAAGACACTGCGACGACGTTGCCACCTCGCATGTCCAGCGTCGGCTAATAGAGCGCACCAGGCGTTCGCGACATCACGATGATGCGATTTCTTGCGGTCGCGCGTACACGGCCGTCGGCCCCGACGACCGACGCCTGAACGGCGTATTCACCAGCCGGCAGCTCACGGCAGGTGAATACGGACAGATACGGGCCGTCCTGCCCTTCGAGCTGTCGTTCGCTGCTCCAATAAAACGAACCAGAATCGACAACCACTGTGAGGAGGCGATTGTCGGCGTGGCGCGCGACGGCGACCTGCACGGAGACGTTCGCCGGTTCCAAGGATGTGGCCGGCGTGATACGGATGTTGGCGATCCCGCGATCGGCTGCTGCCGATGGCGAGATCAGGAGCAGTACCGCACTGATGGTCGTTAACATCTTCACGCCAACCACATCCCGGGCGAGGTAGATGGCAATGCGCGTTCCGGGCAGTTTGCGGTGTGATCCAGGCGGCTGGCCGGCGTCCCTGACAAATTTCCGTTGCGCGGGTCACCACTGACGGGGAGGACGACCTCGAGCAGCCACCGTTTCACGCATGTTTACCGCCCGGCTGTCGGCCCGGCATGTGCACACAGAGGGGCGACATGAAACCGGATGACATCGTGCGGGCGTTACATCCGCAATCGGTCGGCGTGGTTGTGACCGCCGTCTCGCCGCCCGCGCAGGAGGAATCGACGTGCCGTACTCCGTCGATCGACACACAAGTCCCCGACGAGCGTCGAACGGGCGCGGTGGACCGACGCCGGTTTACGCGCACGGATCGGCGTCGAAAGTCGGGGGGATGAGCGGCAGTGACCTGGCGCTTCGCGCGATTCCGTTCGAAAAGCTGACCGCGGCGGGCGTCGCCACGCAGCTGCTGACGGACCGCCACCGCCAGAATCTCTCAGGACTCGCCACGGAGCTGAACGTGCCGCGGCGGACGATTTTCTATCGCGAAGACACGCCCGCAGAATGGGTGTTCATGATCGCGAAGGGCGTCATCAAGTCCTACCGTGACCTGCCGAGCGGCAAGCGACACATCGCCGCATTCCTGTTTCCAGGCGATGTGTTCGGCCTCGCGGAAAACGGTCGGTTCGTCAACACCACCCAGGCCATCACGCGAGCGACGGTGTATCGCATTCCCGTTGACGCGTTGAAGGATCTGTTGCTCCGCGATGCCGACCTGCAATTCCGTTTTCTCTGCAAGGTGACACACCAGCTTCGCGAAGCGCAGCGACATACGATCGGCGTCACCCGACACACGGCTGTCGGGAAGGTCGCGATGTTCCTGAAGATGCTCGAACGCGATGACCACTGGCGCAGTGAATCAGGGGGGCCCCGGTCGCTGATGGTCCCAATGACGCGAGCGGATATCGCGGATTATCTGGGTCTGTCCCCTGAGGCCGTGAGCCGCACGACGAGCCGCCTGGTTCGCCGCGGTATCCTGGCGTTTCCCGATCGGCATCGGGTTCGAATTCTCGATCCTGCCGAACTGGACCGTCTCGCCACCGCCGTGTGAGGTGACGTCGCGCCGCGGGTTGCTCTGCCGCTGGTGTCGGAGTCTCTGCGTCTTTGAGGCGCGAATTGGGGCGGGTGCTGGATAATAAGCGGGTGACCAGACGATCGCTCCTGTCGACCCTTCCGTTGGTGCTGTTGAGCGCGACGCGCGCGGGTGCGCAACGTACCGCGACGATTTACAAGGATCCAACGTGCGGATGCTGCACGAAGTGGGTCGAGTTGCTGCGAACCAACGGCTTCGCCGCCACGGTTCGAAACATCGGCGAACTCGATCGCTCGCGCTATGCCGTTCCCGCGGCGTTGCGCTCGTGTCACACCGCGATCATCGATGGTCACATCGTCGAGGGGCACGTCCCAATCGCAGATGTGCAGCGGATGTTGAAGCAGGGCTCGGCCGCCGTCGGGCTGGCCGTACCCGGCATGCCGATCGGTTCGCCGGGAATGGAAGTTCCAGGTGCCGCGCCGCAGCCGTTCGACGTCATTGCCTTCGACAAAGCTGGCAGCAGTCGAGTATTTGCAACCTACGGTCGCGGATAGTGTGAATTTCCCACGACATCATTTGAGCGCCGCAATCACGAGCGCAATGACCGCCACGATAAACGCCAGGCCCGCAACGCCGACCGCATAGGCGAGCAGCCGTGACAGATGTTGGACGGAAGCTTCGGTGATGGAACGCTGCCCGGTGGCCACCACGCCTGTGTCCGCGAAAACGCTCTGGCGCATGACCTGTTTGCCGGCGACGACAGATTCGATACCAGCGACAAGATCGCGCTGGTGAATGCGTTTCGCTGAATCCGGACCTGGCTGCGCAGCCGCCGTGAGGGCCGCTTTCAGCACCGCATTGCGGATGTCGCCTCCGCTGACGTCGTACCGGAGCGCGAGCTCCCGGAAATCGACGTCGGCCGCCAGCGGCGTGCGCGTCGGATGCAGCTGCACGCGCCAGATCTGCTCGCGCTCGGATGGACCGGGCATTTCAAACAACACGTGCGTTCTGATGCGGCGCTCGAAGGCGGGGTCGAAATTGGCCGCGAGGTTCGTCGCGAAGATGATCACGCCGTTGTACCACTCCAATTCCTGGAGCAGCACGCTGACGACGGTGTTCGACTCGCGCTGAAAACCCGTATCGAGCATCGTCGAACGCCGCGACGCAATCGCATCCGCCTCGTCGAAGAACAGCACCGCGCCTTCTTCACGAGCGGTTCGAAAGATGGCTGCAACATTCTTCGGCGTCTCACCCATCCACAACGATTCGAGCTCCGCGTACCTGACGAGCAGCAGCCGGCGGCCGAGCGAGTGCGCGAGCGCCTCCGCGCAGATGGTCTTTCCCGTCCCCGGTGGCCCGGCAAAGTTGAACGCGAGCGCCAGTCCGGTGGGATGCCGTTCGCCCAGACCCCAGCGGTTGAAGATAAGGTCGTGCTGTGTAACTTGTGCGAGTGCGTCATCCAGCGCTCGGCGTGTTGCCGCGGGCAGGATGACGTCGTCGAATGTCCGTCGAGCCACGATCGACTCGACCGCGCGGCGTCCCTGCGCTCCAAACAGCCTGGCAAAGGAAAGGGGCGGCATTTCTCCTTCAGTATGCAGGACGTGCAACGTTTGCGGAACTGATCAGCCCCTTCGTCGCGCTCGCGAACGTTGCGGAACACATCCTGCACCTATAAAGCTTCTGGACAACTGAGGGGGGAAAACACATGAGGCTTACCGTACTCGTGGCATTCGTGGCTGCTGCGCTGTCGACAACGGCCAGCGCGCAGGACTCGAAAGCTAAGTCGCGAACCGACATCAAAGCCGATGATGCCAGAGTGATGAGCATGGTCGGGTGTGTTCGGCATGAGCCCGTGAGCGACAGCTATCTGCTCGTGGGCACCGTGACCGCTGCCGGGGACGACCTGACCACGAAGACCAAGGTCAAGACCGACGTCGATAACGACAAGACGAAGGTAGAGGCGAAGAGCGAGACGAAGGGCAATGACGCTGTGGGCACTGCCGGCGCCTCGACGTATCTGCTTCTCGCGACGCCAAAGGTCAATCTCGCGCCGCACGTTGGTCAGCAGGTGCGAATCGCGGCGCTGCAGGTCGAGAAAGGCCATGGTGACGCGGACGTAAAGATCAAGGATGAGACGAAGGTCGAACGCGAGAACGCTCCGGATTCGAAATCAGACACGAAGACGAAACTCGAGCTTCCGCGATCGCCGAACTCGGCGTACTCCGTTGTCTCGGTGACGCCGCTCGGCAAGGCGTGCGCGCAGTAGCCTGCGGCTGGTTCGTGGTTGGTGGTTTGTGGTTCGCGGTTAACGCGACAACTACCAACTACCGACTACGAACCACCAACCACTAACCACCAACCCGCCCATATACTGCAGGGCCATGGCCCTGTTTCCGACCACGCTTGTAGGTAGTTATCCGCAGCCTGAGTGGCTCATCGATCGCGCGAAGCTCGCCGGACGCTTCCCTCCGCGCGTCCGCGCCAAGGAGTTGTGGCGCATTCCGGAAGCGTTCCTTGTCGAAGCGCAGAACGACGCGACGCTGCTGGCCATTCGCGCACAGGAAGACGCGGGCCTCGATATCGTGACAGACGGTGAGATCCGCCGTGAAAGCTACTCGAACCGGTTTGCGACGGCGCTCGACGGCATCGACCTCGACAATCCCGGGTCCGCGCTCGATCGTTCCGGTCATCCGAACCCCGTTCCACGCATCGTCGGCAAGATCAGACGCCGTCACCCCGTCGAAGTCGAGGACCTCAAGTTCCTAAAGGCGCATACGACGCGCACGACGAAGATCACGGTCCCTGGTCCGTTCACGATGTCTCAACAGGCCCAGAACGACTATTACAAGAGCGACGAAGAAGCCGCGATGGACTATGCCGAAGCGGTCAACGCGGAAATTCGGGATCTGTTTGCGGCCGGGGCTGATGTCGTGCAGATCGACGAGCCGTATATGCAGGCGCGGCCCGAGAAGGCGAGGCAATACGGGTTGAGGGCGTTGAACCGAGCCCTCGAGGGGATCACGGGAACCACGTGCGTGCACATCTGCTTCGGTTATGCCGCCATCATCCACCAGCGTCCGTCCGGCTACTCGTTCCTGCCGGAACTGGCGCAGTGCCGCTGCAATCAGATTTCCATCGAGACCGCGCAGTCGAACCTTGACTGCTCAGTGCTGCGCGACCTGCAAGGCAAGCAGATCCTCCTGGGCACGATCGATCTGTCTGATATGAACGTTGAGCAGCCCGAGACCGTCGCCGCCCGCATTCGTCGTGCGCTGCCGTTCATCGCGCCCGAGAACATCATCGTGTCGACCGACTGCGGCATGAAATACCTCCCGCGTGAGGTGGCGTTCGGCAAACTTCGCGCGCTTGTCCAGGGCGCGGCGATCATGCGTGAGGAGCTCCAGCGCGCCTAGTTCCGTGCATTGACAGTGAATCTGCTAGGATTGCGCCCCATGAAACGCGCGGGATCCGTCGTGCTGCTGGCGGCATTTGTTGCGCTCGGCGCGGTGACGGCCGTCGGTCAGGCGCCGGAACTCGAGGTGCTCCAGGTCCGGCCGAACTTCTACATGATTGCGGGCGCCGGCGGAAATATCGCCGTGCAGGTCGGGGAAGACGGTGTCGTCGTCGTCGATTCAGGGTCGGCGCCGAATGCCGACGCGGTGCTCGCCCAGATTAGAAAGATCACGTCGGCACCAATCCGCTATGTCATCGACACCAGCGCGGATGGGGATCATGTCGGCGGCAACGAGAAGATCTCGCAGGCGGGGCAGACGCTCTTCACAGGCCGCACGATCGGATTACCCACGGAATTTGCAGGGACGGCGGCGTCGGTGCTGTCCACGGAAAACGTTCTGACGAGGATGAGCGCGGCCCAGCCGGCGTACGCGAGCGCCGCGTTGCCGACGGAGACGTTCTTCTACCCCCGTAAGTACATGTTTCTCAACGGCGAGGGCATAGAGGTGCTGCACCAGCCGGCAGCACACACCGACGGCGACGCCGTGGTCTTCTTCCGCCGGTCGGATGTCATTGTGGCCGGCGACGTGCTGGATACCACGCGCTTCCCGGTGATTGACGTCGCGAAGGGCGGGACCATCGACGGCGAGATCGCGGCGCTCAACCGGCTCGTCGACATCGCGATTCCGTCGGTGCCGATCGTGTCACGCGAAATAGGCACCTCGATTATCCCCGGCCATGGTCACATCTGCGATCAACTGGACGTCGTCGAGTATCGAGACATGGTGACGATCATTCGCGATCGCGTGCGCGATCTCATCAAGGCCGGACGCACGCTCGACGAGGTCAAGGCTGCTGACCCGGCACGCGGATACAAGGCGCGCTACGGTTCGACCACCGGCTCATGGACGACCGACACGTTCATCGAGGCGATTTACGGCAGCCTCACGTCGAGAAAATCATGACGGTTCGCGTCGCGAGAATCGTCTGCTGTGTTGCGTTCGTCTGGCTGGTTGCGGCTTCGGCCCCACATGCGCAGGGACGACGTGGCGGCGGGCCGCCGTCGACGGCCCGAGCCGCAGCGTCGGTGGACTTGACCGGCTACTGGGTGGCGTTCATCAGCGAGGAGTGGCGATACCGCATGGTGATGCCGCTGAAAGGTGATTACCGTGGCATCCCGCTGACCCCCGAAGGCACGAGGGTCGCGAACGCGTGGAATGCTGCGGCTCCGGAACCGGAGCCGTGCAAAGCGTACGGCGCCCCGGCAATCATGCGGATTCCCGGACGCCTGCACGTCGTCTGGCAGGATGACAACACGCTCCGTCTGGACACCGACGCAGGCACCCAGACGCGACTGTTCCGATTCGGAGCCGGCGCACCCGCGTCCGGCCCGGCCACATGGCAAGGAACGTCGAATGCGCGCTGGGAATCTGCCGCCGGCGGTGCCGCACCGGGCGCCGGATCGCTGACGGTCGTCACGACCAATGTGCGTCCCGGTTATCTGCGGCGAAACGGTGTGCCGTACAGCGGCGATGTGACCGTGACGGAATATTTCGACATCGCCGCGCACCCGTCTGGCGGACAGGTGCTGATCGTCACGACGGTCGTCCAGGATCCGCAGTACCTGCAGCGGCCGTATATCGTCAGCTCGCACTTCAAGAAAGAGACGGACGGCTCCAAATGGGATCCGAGTCCGTGCACGGCAGCATGGTGAATACATCCAGGCCGGCTAAAGCCGGCCCCTACGTACTTTGGTTCGTGCTGGTTGCCGTTGCCTTTGCACCACGAACGGCCCACGCGCAGGTCGACGTGACCGGCTCCTGGGGCGCGACTGGCGCCGAGGACCTCGCTGGCGACTCTGTGCCCGTGGACTATACCGGCGTGCCCTTGAATCAGGAGGGACGTATCCGGGCACTGACCTACAACGAGTCCCAGTATTCGATGATCGAGCGGCAGTGCCAGGGACTGCCGGTGTTCTACTTCGTGCAGGGACCCTTCGGGATCAGAATCTGGAACACCACCGAGCCGGTGAAGGGAAACACGATTTCCTACACCGTCGGGGCATGGGAGAACCGCGCGCCGCTCGTCATCTGGATGGACGGACGCCCGCATCCGTCGAAGTACGCAGAGCATACGCGCGGCGGCTTCACGACGGGTCGCTGGGAGGGGAACACCCTCGTCGCCTACACGACGCACATGAAGGCGAACTTCATCCGCAAGACGGGGCCGCCGCTCAGCGATGAAGCGACCATGACGACGCGGTTCTATCGCCACGGCGAGGTGCTGACCGTCCTCGTGATTGTCGAGGATCCGATCTATCTGACCGAACCGCAGATCATGACGAGAAGCTTCCAGCTTCAGAACGCCGAACTGTCGCCAGTCGGTCCGCCATGCGTCTCCGCGTATCAGGGACGCATGCCGGGCGACAGCGTTCCGCACTACGTTCCCGAGCAAAACCCCTTCGTCGACGAGATGACCGAGCGTTACGGCGTGCCGCGCGACGCCGCGCTGGGAATGCCGGAGACGCTCTATCCCGAATACCGGAAGAAGATGAAACCAGGGAGCACACGACCCGGCGCGTGCACAGTCGGCTGCACGACAACGGCGCCTCCGTCGCAGCGTTGAGCCAGTTGCCGGTCGCTCCGCGCGCGCCACGCCGCGGCGGCGCAGGAAATTGACATCACCTGCTGAACCTGTTAATTAACCGCTCGCGTAAACGATTTCGTACGTGGCGGGCCTTAACGGAACGCCTCTACGACGGGCTGGAGGATACACGCATGTTCCGTACGCTCCACTGTGTCATCGGTCCCGCAGTCACGCTGCTGGTCCTCGCGGCGCCCACGGCTGCGCACCACTCCGCCGCTGTGGCCTATGACGTCAACAAGACGATTTCCGTGAAGGGCGTGATCTCCGAGGTGCGATGGGAGAACCCGCACACGTGGATCTTCGTCGAGCAGAAGGACGCGAGCGGCAAGGTGGTGAAGTGGGGCTTCGAAGGGAAAGTTCCCAACCAGCTGATTCGGCTCGGCATCACACCGTCGGTGCTCAAGCCTGGCATCGAAGTGACCGTCACCGGGCATCCCGCGCGTGACGCTTCGCAGAACTTCTGCGAGGTGCTCGAGGTCACCCTGCCAGACGGCAAGACGATTAAACCGTAGGGGAATTGCCATGTCACGCTTTGCCTTGGCGATCGCCGCGCTCACCTGCCTCGCGCTGCTGACGGTCTACCACGGCGATGCCCGCGCGCAGAATGCGGGCATCGCGACCAAACCTGCAGGTCCTCTCGTTCGCGGTCCTGACGGCAAGCCGGATCTAACCGGCGTCTGGACCCCACGAGGTCCTGGCAATGCCATCGAAATGCGGATTCTCGGTGAGCTCGAGCGGCTCTATAAACCGGAAGCCGTGAAGGCGATGGGTGAGTTGGGCGAGACCGACGATCCGCTGCTTCGATGCGTGCCGTATGGCGTACCGCGGTCGACCGCGAGCTCACCGTGGCCGTTTCAGATCGTGCAGCACCCGGGAATGATGGTCGTCCTCACGGAGTATTACCACGGGTTCCGCCTCATTCCATATGGCGACGGGCTGAAGCACTCGGACGACATCATCCCGACGTACTTCGGCGACTCGGTTGCCCGCTGGGACGGCGACACGCTGGTTGTCGATGTCACGGGTTTCAACGACAAGACGTGGCTTGCGGACGGCCGCGACCATCCGACGCCGCAGAGCAAGGGGCGGTGGCCCCACTCGGATGCACTGCATGTCGTCGAGCGCTGGCGTGCGGTCGATAGCGACACGGTCGAATACGAGGCCATCGTCGAAGACCCGAAGATGCTGTCGGCCCCGTGGACGACGCCGAAGATTACGGCAAAGCGCACGCCGGTCAGCAAGATCGGCGAGGGCATCTGTTATCCGGACACGCTGGCCACCACCACCTATTCACTCACCCAATCGGGAAAGAAATAGTGCTGAAGACATTCCTTGTGGGGCTCTTTCTCGTGCTGATCGCTCCCAGCGCGCTGTTCGCGCAGGCGTCGATCACCGGTGTGGTTCGCGACGCCTCCGGCGCCATTCTGCCCGGCGTCACCGTTGAAGCATCCAGCCCGGCGCTGATCGAACGAGCGCGCACGGTGGTGACCGATGGCACGGGTCAGTATCGAATCGTCGATCTGCGTCCCGGCATCTATGCGGTCACGTTCACACTCAGCGGCTTCAACACGCTGCGTCGCGAAGGGATCGAGCTCGCCGGATCGTTCATCGCAACCGTCAACGCCGACCTTGCCGTCGGCTCCGTCGAGCAGACGGTGACGGTGACGGCTGAAGCGGCACTCGTCGACGTACAAAGCACGACGCAGCAGCGTGTCCTCGGCCACGACGTCGCCGACACTGTGCCGTCCAGTCGGATGCCCTCGGGTCTCGGGGCGCTGATACCCGGCATGGTCACCGCGATCAGCGCCGCCAATTTCACGGGCCTCGGTTCGCAGGAGGTCGGCGGCGCCGGCGGTGACACGACGACGAACCTTTCCATTCACGGCGGCCAGAACACCGACTTCCGCATGAATCTCAACGGGCTTTCAACCGGGTGGGCGAACGAAACGTTCGAAACGGGCTACACGCCGAACATGAGCGCCACGCAGGAAATCACGATCGACGCGGCGGCGGTGTCGGCCGAATCGGCCGAAGGCGGCGTTCGTTTGAACATCATTCCGCGAGACGGCGGCAACACGTTCAATGGGACGCTGTTTGCCAGCTACGCCGGTGAAGGGTTCGCGGCGACCAACCTGGACGACGATCTGCGGAACCGCGGATTTCTCAATCCAAACACGATCAAGGTGAACGGCGATTTCAATCCAGGATTCGGCGGACCGATCCGGAGGGATCGTCTCTGGTTCTACGGTTCGGCGCGTTATCTGCGCGCGGCGGCATACGTCGGCGGCATGGCGAGCGACACGACCGCGAAGGATCCGACCGTCTTCAAATTCAATCCCGACTCGAATCAACGTGTCGCCAACGACGCGACCTGGAAGGACGGACAGGTCCGCTTCACGTGGCAAGCGAACCAGCGGGACAAGTTCGCCGTGTCGTGGAGTCAGCAGACCTCGTGCAAATGCCCGTCCCTGATGAATGCGACGACCGCGCGCGAGGCGGGCGGCGACAACAGGTGGGGTCATCCGCAGCGCATCATCACGCTCGACTGGACACAGCCGACGACCAGCCGTCTGCTGCTCGAAGCCGGGGCGCTGTATCAGCTGAATAAGTGGGGATGGTTCCCGTACGACGACCTGAGTGCGCAGGCGATTCCGCTGACCGAGCAGAATGGCGGCATCAACTACAAAGCCCGAGCGTCCGGGTATCGCAAGAACTACAACGACACCTTCCGCTACCGAGTGGCCGCGTCGTACGTCACCGGCGCGCACCAGTTCAAGGTGGGTTTCAACAACTCGACGGGGTCGACCGATTACGAGAACTGGGTCCTCAACCCGGTCTCGTACCGGTTGAACAATGGCATCCCGAACCAGCTGACGCTGCGCGCACGCCCGTATCACGACCTGTGGAAGCTCGATTCCGACGTCGGGCTGTTCGCGCAGGATCGTTGGACGATCGATCGGCTGACGGTGAGCGGCGGTCTGCGATTCGACTACAAGAAAAGCCACTTCCCCGAGCAGCATCTCGGGCCGTCGGTGCCGCTCCTGCCGACGCGCAACATCGCCATTCCACGGACCGATCAGCTCGCGTGGAAAGACCTCACGCCAAAGATGGGCGCCGCCTACGACCTGTTCGGCGACAGCAGGACGGCGCTGAAGGTGACGATGAACAAGTACCTCAGTGGCCGCCAGGTGGATGCGCTCGGCAATCCCGTCGGCGGGCTGGTACTGCAGACGACGAGAAACTGGACGGACACCAACACGAATTTCATCCCTGATTGCGATCTGAGCAATCCTGCCGACAACGGCGAATGCCGCGCAATGGCGAATCCGAACTTCGGCAAGGCCGTCGGCGCGACCGTGTACGACCCGAACACGCTGCGCGGGTGGGGAGTACGCGAGTTCAACTGGGAATTCACCACGAGCGTCCAGCACCAGCTGGCACCGCGGGTCGCGGTGGACGTTGGATACTTCCGGCGCTGGTACGGCAATCTCGGGCTTGGCACGCCGACGGGCAACAGCGGTGGTGTCAACTTCATCACGACCGACGACCGGGCACTGACTCCGGCCGACTTTGACACGTTCTGCATTACGGCGCCCGCTGATTCGCGGCTCCCGAACGGCGGCGGCTATCAGGTGTGCGGCCTGACCGATCTGAAACCGACACGGTTTGGCATCGCGTCGGATCCAATCGTCACGTTTGCAAAGAGCTACGGAAAGCAGACACAGAACTTCAACGGGTTCGACGCGTCCACCAACGTGAGGCTGCCGCAGAGCATTCTGCTGCAGGGAGGCGTCAGCTTCGGCAAGACGGCGCTCGACATCTGCGAGGTCGTGGACACGCTGCCGGAAATGCTGAGCAGCGCGGGCACCGTGACGCCGCGCGGACAGTGCCATGCCGAAACACCGTTCCTGGCGCAATTCAAGATGCTTGGCTCGTACACGGTTCCGAAGATCGCGGTCCGCTTGAGCGGATCGTTCCAGAGCATTCCCGGCCCGCCGCTCGCGGCCAATCTGGTCGTGCCGAACGCCACCGTGCGGCAGTCGCTCGGACGCGATCTCTCCGGCGGCGCGCAGAACATCACCGTCAACATCGTCGATCCAGGGACGATGTACGGCGACCGGCTCAACCAGCTCGATCTGCGTTTCTCCAAGTTGTTGAACTGGGGACGCCGGCGGACCTCGGTGAACGTGGATGTCTACAACGCGCTGAACTCCAACGCGGTGCAGACGGAAAGCAACGTCTATTCGACCTGGCGCCGTCCCCAGTCCATTCTGGTGCCGCGCTTCGCGAAGATCAGCGCGCAACTCGATTTCTAAGGTGGTCATGAGCGACAGACGACTGTTCCTGAAAACCCTCGCCGCCGCGGGCGCGGCTTCGCTGGTCCCCGACTTCAGTGTCTTCGGTCAGACCGTCAACAAGCTGAACGTGCGCGGCGGCGCCATCGATGTCCACCATCACTTCAACGCGGCCGGACAGTCGACGGGACCGCGTCCGTGGACCATCCAGAACACGCTGGACCAGATGGAGAAGTTCGGCATCGGCGTCGCTATCCTGTCACCGGTGCAGAACGGCGCGGGCCACTACGACAACACGCCAAAAGGGCGCGACGCGATCCGCCGCACGAACGACTACGGTGCCGAACTGCGGCAGAAGTATCCCGCCAAGTTCGGACAGTTCGCCGGCGTACCTTTTCCGGACCTTGACGGCAATCTCAAAGAGATCGAATACGCGTTCGACACGTTGAAGGTGGACGGCGTCGGCATCCACACCAACGACAATCAGGGACGCTGGCCCGGCGACCCCTACTTCGAGCCGATGTGGCAGGAGCTCAATCGGCGCAACGCCATCGTCTACATGCACCCGATGGCGCCGAACTGCTGCAGCGCCCTGAAGTACGGACCGAACTCGGCGATGCTCGAATACGATTTCGACGTTGCGCGCGGTGTCGCGAGCATCGTGGTGAACGGCGTGATGTTCCGATACCCGAACCTGAAGTTCATCACGGTCCATTCGGGTGGAACGGTGCCGATGCTGGCGGGACGAATGAAGGATCGCGTGCCGCAGAACGCCCAGCAGTACTTGCCGAACGGTCTGTACGCCGAGCTGCGAAAGTGGTACTACGACGTCGCGCACGCCACGTATGCGTGGCCCTTCGCAGCGATGAAGGCGTTCATGCCGGAATCGCAGATCCTGTTCGGAACCGATTACGCCCCGGAGCCGATAGAATCGACGGTTGACCAGTTGCCGGAGCTGAAACTACCGAAGGCGTTCGAGCAGATGGTGCTGCGCGGCAACGCCGAGCGCCTGTTTCCAAGGTTCAAGACGTCCTGATAGGAGTACGTGGCATGAAGCGGGCCGTTATTCCGTGGCTGACCGTGCTCGCGCTCGTCGCCGGCGCGCGGGCCAACGCACACCACTCGTTCGCGGCGACGTACCTCGAAGGTCAGTCGGTGACGATCGAGGGCGATCTCGTCACGTTCGAGCTTCGTAATCCGCATTCGTTCGTCAACGTGATGGTCAAGGATTCCAGCGGCCAGATGTTGCGCTACCTGGTCGAATGGGGTTCGACCACGCAGCTGCAGGGGAAGATTTCGAGAGACACGCTGAAGGCGGGTGACCACATCATCATCACCGGCAATCCCGCGCGGAATCCCGATGACCATCGCGTGCGGCTCGTCACGCTGCGCCGTCCGAAGGATGGGTGGAGCTGGGGGCTTGCCGCAGACGAGGTGATCACACGATGAAGTTCCCCTCGGCGTTCATCGCCGCGGCCCGTTCGATTTGGCCACAGAGACCCAGAGAAATGTGATTTTCTCGGGGTCTCTGCGGCCTATGCAGACGGCGGTTCAGAAGGCACGCGAAGGGCCGCAACGACCCGAACGATTGTCTAGGTCGATTTCCTCCGCGCAACGTTCACTTCGCTGCACGCGTACAGCACGTCGATGAACTTCTGATATCCCGCCTTACCGACGACGAACGGGTTGGGATCACCTTTCTTGCGCGTCTCGAACTTGTCGAGCCACCCCTGCAGCGGCAGCATCAACGGGTGATTCTGCACGACAACCTCAACGCCGGCCTTCTTCGTTTCGTTCCTGAAGTGATCGACGGACTTGACGTAGGTGGCGAGTCCCTCGTCAGAGATTGGACCTGGTGTCAGGATCGTGCCGCCGTATATCGCAGCGGTTCGCGTCCGGCCGTTGTCTTTGACGGGGAAGATGTAGCCCGTTGATCCGGGGGTGTGGCCGGGAATCGAGACGGGGGTCAGCCTGAAGTCGCCGAGGACAATTGGCTGCCCTTCGACCGCGATCTGATCGCGCTTCGGCGCGCCCTGCGGCGGCGCCGCCGGCTGCCCGTTGCGACCGGGGGGCGGGTTTTCGATCAGGTTCCAGTCAGGCGCCGACAGGTAGACCTTCGTGCCGAACTTTTCCTGGAAGTAGGCCGCGTTGCCGAAGTGGTCGGCGTGTCCGTGGCCCAGTACGATGACCTTGACGTCAGCAGGGTTCAACCCGAGCGCCATGAAACCAGGAAGCAGCTGGTTGTTCAGGTTTGCGGCGGGCAGCGAGTCAATCATCAGCAGGCCCGCGGAGGTCTGCACGATATAGACAGCCGTACCCTGGTTGCCGACGATCGAGACGTTATCGAAGATCTTCGTCGGCTTGATCGGAGGATCCGTGGCGGCGTTCGCGCGCGGCGCCTCGCAGAAGAAGCGCTCTTCATCCGCCCACTGCGTGCCCGCGGTCTTCTTTGCCTTCTCGAGCATCGCCTGAACTTCCGGCGAGTCCGGCTTGGGCGGCGCGGCAGGCGCCTGACCCTGCGCGTGTGCCAGCAGCGAGAAGGCGATGGAGATCACGACGCCAAAGGCGACTTTGTGGAGTGACATGTTCGTGTCCCTTCGAAGAGCGGCGCGTAAGGCGCCCGGTGTTGCGGAAAGAAATCGTTTACGGGCGCGGAATATAGCACATGTCAGCGGCGGAGGCGGGAGACGCGCGGACTGGTGCCGATCTGTTCATAGAGGAACCCATCGGCTGGCCGCTCGAGTCGCCAGACGTACAGCAACGGCGTGCGATCGCGGCCGGGGCTGCCGCTGACAACGATACGGTCGCCGGCGTTGAAGGTCGTCGGTGTCATGCCGACGTTCTGCAGCTCCCAGCGATTGTCGAGTTCCGCCTTCCACGACTGCGTGGCGCCGTTCATCGTCACATCCACGACGACGAACGGATGCGGATTGACGAACTGATATTGCGCAATGACCCCGTCGAGAGTGACACGCCGGCTCTGGTCGTACATGCCGGCGATGGAGTGGTGTGCGTCCGCCGTCACGGCAAGGACGGACAGGGCGGCGAACGCGATGAAGAGCCTGACGCGCACGCGGATTCCTGTCGCTATTTTAGTGAGTTCGCGACCGACGCCAGCGCGGCAGTCGCGCACTTCTCGTCGCCTTCCTGATTCGGCGAGCCGCTGATCCCGAGCGCTCCAATCGTGTCGTTGCCAATATTGATGGGCAGGCCGCCACCAAGCGGGATGATGTCGACGAGGAAGCGCTGACCTGACAGGTCGGTCGGACCGTTTGTCCGTTTGGCGACCTCCATGGAGGGCACCTTGAACGTTCGCGAGGTGTACGCCTTCCGCCGCGCCAGGTCGGCATTGTGGGGATTGGCGGTGTCGGCCCGGAGCAACACTTTGAGGTCGCCCGCGCGATCGACGACGGCGACCGTCACGTCAAAGCCGTCCGTCTTGCACGCCGCCATCGCCGCCTGCGCCACGCTCAGCGCGAGCTGCAGCGAGATGTTCCGCTCCATCAGGACCTGCGCGTCCGCGCCGATCGATGCCAGCGCCACGAGCGCGGCGACTCCGAACGTAGATTTGAGCTGCACGAACGTCTCCTCTTCCGATTTGTGATCTGCGATTTGCGACTCGTGACTTCGAATCACAAATCGCACATCAGCAATGCCTAGTTCGTCGCCGGTCCGCCCGCCGCCTTTTCGAGTTCGGCGACGTTCGTCGTCCGGTTGCCGTGAAACGGCGCGATCGTCTGAACATCCAGCTTGAGCCGCTTGATGTTGTCGTTGAGCGCCTTCGCGTACACCACTGCCGGCGGAATCAGCGGTGCACCCGCCTGCGGCGGAGGCGTGAACGCGTCAGGCTCGCCAAGAATCTTCTCTGCGGGTAAATAGACGATCAGCATGTCTCCGGTGTGCTCGTAGCCCTGCAGACGATGCAGTTCGATGACCCGCTTGCCGTCCGTCAGCCGTCCATCGTCGCCGACCGTCTGGATCTTCACGGCCTTC
>Ga0268265_10000291_pt1 | contig 56604 bp, 66 predicted proteins | sample KBSSwiS52_FD_190355 | JGI IMG/M metagenome (GOLD analysis project Ga0268265, IMG submission 190355) | Switchgrass rhizosphere microbial communities from Kellogg Biological Station, Michigan, USA - KBS Switchgrass S5-2 (SPAdes) (version 2) | ecosystem: Host-associated > Plants > Roots >... | reverse complement strand
GCGGAGCCCGACGAAATCGTAGCCGACCTGCGCTGCCAGGGAAACCTGGTCCTGCGGCGAGAGCTCGAGCACCGTGAGCGCGGCGAGGCCGATCTTGCGCATCACGCGACCAGCCGGCGGAAATGCGCGTCCATGCGCGCGGCGTCCGCGTCGCGCCCGGTAAACAGCTTGAAGCCGCGGATCGCCTGGCCGACGTTCATGTGCCCGCCGTCGGCCGTGGCACAGCCGATGCGCCGCGCCGCCTTGAGCAGCTCAGTCTCGAGCGGCACATAGACGATCTCGGAGACCCACATCGAAGCGCGCAGCCACGCGGCATCGACGGGCATGCCCGCGTGTCCGGCCATGCCGATCGGCGTGCAGTGGATAAGGCCGGCGCAAGACGCCATTGCACTTTTGAGGTCTTTGGCTGGAGACGCTTTCTTGCCCAAACGTGAGGCCAGCGCAGCGGCCCGAGACGGATCTACATCGAAGATCGACAACTCCGATACGCCGAGACCCAAGGCCGCATGACCGACGGCGGCACCCGCGCCGCCCGCACCGAGCAGCACCACGCGCGAGAGATCCGCCTTCGGCAACGCGCGCTGGAAACCCCAGGCCCAGCCCGAGGCGTCGGTGTTGTAGCCGACCAGCCGATCGCCTTCGCGCACGACTGTGTTCACCGCGCCGATGGCGCGCGCTTCGTCCGACAGCCCGTCGAGCAGCGGGATCACCGCCTGCTTGCAGGGAAACGTGATGTTCAGGCCCGCGAACTTCATGATGCGCACCGCGCGCATCAGCTCCGGCAGGACCTCGACGCCGGCGCCGGCGAGATCGATCAGCTGGTAATGCAGCCGCAGCCCATGCTGGCGCGCTTCCTCCTCCTGCAAGGCGGGGGAGAGCGAACGCTGGATGCCGGCGCCGATCAGGCCGACCAGGAGCTTGCTCAAGCGATTTCTCCGGCGCTGAGCGAATACGCGGGGCGATAGAAGCCGACCACGCCCTCGGGCAGCGGCGTCGGCGCCAATGCGCTGGCGTGGTAGCCGCCGACGAGCATCACCCAGTCCGCGCTCGCGTCGCCGCCGCGGATCTTCTGCTCCGCGGTCTGCACCGCGGGCATCGGCTGGGACTCGAGCAAATGCGCGCCGGTCAGGCCCTGGCCTCGGGGCAGCTTGGGTAGCACCGCGGTTGGCGCAAAGCGTATCGTTGCCAGCACCTGCGGCACGCCGCCGCCCCAGCCGGCGCGCACCGCGCACAGGCTGCGCACCATGTTGCGATGGTGCGGCATCATCTTGCGCGACCAGGGCGTGGGGTTGTTGAGGCGCTCGAGGTACGCGCCGGTCGTGATCGTGGCCAGCTCCGCGACTTCGTAGAGGACGAAATACGACGGCTCGCCGGAGCGCGCGACCCAGCGCGTGCCGCGCAGGAATCCCGGTATCGAGAGCCGCTCCGGCATGTGCTCGCTCGAATGCCAGTGCTCCCATTCGGCTCGCACCTCGGGCGCTACGTCCCACCACATGGCAACGGCAGCCCTTCCCAGCATCGAAGCCTCAGCTCACCCTTTGTAGCCGAACACGCGCGGCAGCCAGAGCACGATCTCCGGCACGAACGTCATCAGCGCGAGGGCGATGATCATCGCCCAGAGGAAAGGCAGCACTTCCCGCACCAGCTCGGTCAGCGACACTTGTCCGATCTTGACCATCAGGAAGAGCAGCAGGCCATAGGGCGGCGTCACCAGGCCGATCATGATGTTCACGACGCAGACCACGCCGAAATGCACCGGATCGATGCCGAGCGCGATGGCGGTCGGCAGCAGGACCGGCACGATCACCAGCAGGATGGTCGTGCCCTCCAGGAAGCAGCCGAGGACCAGCAGCAGGATGTTGGCGAACAGCAGAAAAGTGAACGGCGACAGCTGGTACGCCTGCAGGATGGCGGCCACCGACTTGGGAATGTTCTCGACCGTGACCACGTAGTTGAACACCATCGCGCCCGCGATCAGCATGCCGATCGAGATGGTGATGCGGGCGCTGGTGTTGAGAGAGTTGTAGATGTCGCGCAAGCCGACCGACCGGTAGAGCAGCACGGAAGCGAGCAGCGCGTACGCTGCTGCTGCCGCCGCCGCTTCGGTCGGCGTGGTGATCCCGGAGTAGAGCAGGCCGAACAGGATCACCGGCATCAGCAGCGCGGGAAAAGCCTCCCAGGTGATGCGCGGCAGCTCGCGCAGCGGGATTTTCGCCTCGACCGGAAAGTTGCGGCGTCGCGCGGTGATCGCGATCAGCCCCATCTGCGAGGCGCCGATCAGCAGGCCCGGGATCACGCCGCCGAGGAACAGGTAGCCGATGGAGGTGTCGGAAATCAGCGCATACAGCACCATGGGAATCGACGGCGGGATGATCGGCCCGATCACCGACGAGACGGCGGTGAGCGCGGCGGCGAAGGCCGGCGTATAGCGGCCGTCGCGCGTCATCAGCGATTGCATCAGCTTGCCCGAGCTCGCCGCGTCGGCGAGCGCGGAGCCCGACATGCCGGCGAAGATGATGCTCTGCACCACGTTGACGTGGGCGAGTCCGCCGCGGAAACGGCCAACCAGCGCGTTGCAGAAGCGCAGCAGCCTGTCCATGATCGCGCCGGCGTTCATGAACTCCGCCGCGAGGATGAAGAGCGGAATTGCGAGCAGCAGGAAGCTCGAGTACATGCCGTTCAACAGCTGCTCGGCGGCGGTGCCCGGGTCGATTCCCTTGACGAACAGGTAGAGGATCGAGCCGGCGATCATGGCGTGGCCGATCGGCAGCCCCAGCAGGCTCAGGGCGACGATCGCGATGAGGCAGAGCCCGAAGGCGAGCGTCACAGGCCCGAGCTCACCTTGGTCGGATCGGTGCCGGCCTCGGGATCCTCGCCGCGCAGGAGCCGCGACAGCAGCCACAGGTAGCGCACGATGATCGCCACCAGGAAGATGACGTAAATCGAGTACAGCCAGTCCATGCGGATCTTGAGGTACGACGCCTTCTCGACCTTCATGAACGTGACGTAGGAGTACGACGCCGGCAGCGAGGCGCCGTACAGGCCGATGATGGCCAGCGCGCACACGATCGCCATGCCGATGCGTACGCGCGGGCGGACCGCGCTATAGATGAGGTCGAAGCGGATCTCTTCCTTCTCGCCGAGCACGAACGCCGAGCCCCACAGCACCAGCCAGAGCCACATGATCACGGTGAGCTCGGTGGTCCACCCGGTGGGGAAATTGAAGAAGTAGCGGAAGACGATCTGGATGATGAACGCGGCGAACATCACCGCGAGCATGGCCGCGGCGACGTTCTCCGCGCGGCGCCGCAGCCAGGCTCCGAGGCTTTGCATTTATTTCAGTGCGTTGATCTTCTCCAGCATCCCCTTTGGCCAGGACTTGGCCTCGTCGGACGCGAGATAGACCTTCTGCGCATGAGCGCGGAAGGCGTTCTGGTCCGGCGCGTACACCTGCAGCCCTTGTTTCTTGAAGCCGTCGGCGAGCTCGGCTTCGCGCTTGGCGTGCTCGGCGGCGCTCCACGCGATCGCCTTGTCGGCCGCGGCCTGGAAGGCTTTCTGCTTCGCCGCGCCCATGGCGTTCCAGGTCTTGAGGTTGACCGTCAGCAGGTCGTAGCCGACCAGGTGCGAGGTGAGCACGATCTGCGACATCACCTCGTAGAACTTCATGTTCTGCACGTTGGGCAGCGGGTTGTCCTGGCCGTCGATCGCGCCGGTCTGCAGGCCGGTGTAGACCTCGGCGTACGCCATCGGCGTCGGGTTCGCGCCGAGCGAGCGGCCGAGCAGCTGCCAGGCGTCGCCGGGCGGCATGCGCAGCTTGATGCCGGCGAGGTCGGCGGGCGTGCTGATCTTCTTGTTCGGCTTCAAGCCCACCTGGCGCGTGCCGAAGAACGTCGGCCCGAGGATCTTCACCTTGACCTCGGACTCCGCCTGCTTCTTGAATTCCGCGCCGAGATTGCCCGACCAGAACTTGTTCAGGTGGTCGGCGTCGCGGAACAGGTACGCCGAGGTGAGGATCGACCACGCCGGGATCTGCTTGGAGATGTCCTGCGGCGCGATGTTGCCCATCTCGAGGTTGTCGCGCTGCAGGGCGACCAGCTCGGTGCCCTGCTTGAACAGCGAGCCGTTGTAGAACGGCTCGACCTCGAAGTCGGACTCCACCTCCTTCGCGAACAGGCGGACCATGTCGGCGCGGATGTCTTTTTCCGAAAACACCGCGGCGAAGCGCAGTTTTGTTTTCGATTGAGAAAAAACCGGAAAACTTGCCGCAGCGGCGAGCGCGGCGCCCGCCTGGATGGCATTGCGTCGGGTGAACTTCATTGACTTCCTCCTCTGGTGAGATAGCTGAGAATCAGATCCGCGACCATGGAACGGCGCCGGCCGACATCGCCTTTCGCCCCCATCTCGCGCTGGAAAATGCTGCCGAAGGTGTACTGGTTGGTGACGTTGAACATGCCGAGCGCGGCGATCGATTTGTGGATCTCCACCGGGTCGACGCCGCCGCGGAACAGGCCTTCGGCCTGGCCGCGCTCGAGCACGCGCGCGAGCCGGTCGATGATTGGGCGGTTGAGCGTGCGCATGGCCTTCGACTTGCGGAAGTGCCGCCCTTTGGCCTGGTTCTCGGCCACCACGATGCGCACGAAATACTGGTGCGCCAGGTAATACTGGTAGGTGAACTCGACGATGCGCCGGATCGCATCCACCGGCGGCAGGTGCTCGAGGTCGAGCTCGCCCTCCGCCTCGCGGATCTCGGCGTACACCTGCTCGAGCACCGCGAGGTAGACCTGCTCCTTGCCGCCGAAGTAGTAGTTGATCATCGCACGCGTGGTGTGGGTGCGCGCCGCGATGGCGTCCATGCTCGCCCCCTTGAAGCCGCGCGAGGCGAACTCGTCGATCGCCGCCTTGAGGATGCGGGCGCGGTTGGCTTCGGGCGCTTTCGGCTTGCGCATCGCCGCCCGCAAGGGGGGCTGCGCGGCCGTTTCGGTGGCTTTCATCGCGTGCTGGAAATTAACAGGGCTGTTAGGATAACTTAACAGTTCCGCCAATTCACTACTGCACTGCAGCACGATGACCATCGCCGAGCACCTGCCCGAGCCCAGCAACCCCGTCGGCATCGACGGCATCGAGTTCATCGAGTTCGCCACCGCGCAGCCGCAGGCGCTGGGCGCGGTGCTGGAGAAGATCGGCTTCCACGCGGTCGCGCGCCACCGCTCGCGCGAGGTGATGCTCTACCGCCAGGGGACGATGAACCTGATCGTCAACTCGCACGGCGTGAGCGAAGCGAGCCCCGAGCTGAAGGCGATCGCGCTGCGCGTGCGCGATGCCGGGCAGGCCTGGGCCCACGCGCTCGCCATGGGCGCATGGGAAATGCCGACGCGCGCCTCGGCGATGGAGCTCAACATTCCCGGCATCCACGGCGTCGGCGACAGCCTGCTCTACTTCGTCGACCGCTACCGCGACTTCTCGATCTACGACGTCGATTTCGTCTACGACTCGAACACCAACCGCAAGCCGCCGGCGCTCGCCGGACTGCACTACTTCGGCGTGGTGCAGAGCATCTACGGGGACCGCACGCGCGACTGGGTCGATTTCTATCGCCACCTGTTCGGCTTCTCGGTGCTGCCCGAGGGCGAATACTTCGGCGTGCTGCCGAAGGGCACGCTGCTCGAAAGCCCTTGCCACAAGTTCTACCTGCAGCTGATCGAGCCGCCGCCGGGATCGGAAGAGATCCACTGGGAGGAGCAGCTGGTGCGCATCGGCCTCGGCGCGCCCGACGTGCCGGCCGCCACGAAGGCGCTGAAGGACCGCGGCGTGGTGTTCGTCGACCGCGGCCCGGTGCAGCCGAGCGAGAAAGGCGCGCTCACCCAGATCTATCTCGGCGGCGTGACCTTCGAGCTGGTGGTGAGTCACCTGCAGTCATGAATCTCGACCACTTCGGCATGGACACCATCACCCTGGCGGGGCCGCTCGAGGCCAAGCTCGACGCGATGCGCGCCGCGGGTTTCACCCAGGTGATGCTGAATGCCAACGACCTCGCCGGTCATCCTGGCGGACCACCTGCGGCCACCGAGATCGTGCGCAAGAGCGGCCTGCGGGTCACCGGCTTCCAGGTGCTGCGCGATTTCGAGGGACTGTCGGGCCACCTGCATGCCTACAAGGTGGACATCGCCAAGGCGATGCTCGACATGTGCCACGCGCTCGGCTCGCGCGTGCTGCTCTGCTGCTCGTCGACCTCCTCGCACGCGACCGCCGATCCCGAGCTGCTGAAAAAAGACCTGCAGAAGCTGGCGATGCTCGCGGTTCCCTACGGCATCCGCATCGCCTACGAGGCGCTGTCGTGGGGACGGCACGTCAACGAGTACACCCAGGCCTGGGACCTGGTGGCCGAGGCCGACCGCGCCAACCTCGGCCTCGCCATCGACTCGTTCCACATCCTCGCCACCGGCAGCAGCACCGAGCGCCTGGAGGAAGTCGTCGCCGGCAAGATCGTGCTGGTGCAGCTCGCCGACTTCATGTGGCGCGAGATCCGATCGCGCGAGGAGCGCATCGACACCGCGCGCCACTTCCGGGTGTTCCCGGGCGAAGGCGTGCACAGCGCCGAGGTGGCGAAGCTGGTGCGCACGCTCGACGAGCTCGGCTACCGCGGGGATTACAGCTTCGAAGTGTTCAACGACGATTACACCCAGCTGCCGCACGCGGTGGTGGCCGAGCGCGCCCGGCGCTCGGTAAAATGGCTCACCGACCAGGTGTCGCGGCGCAGCCTGCCGCTGCGCGGGGCCGCAGGGTGAATGAAACCGCCGCATGCAACCACTTCGGATCTACGACGAGCTCACCGCCGCGCGCACGCGCTTCCTGCGCGTGGACGAGCTTTGTCGCCTTGCGGCGGAGAAGGGTTTTCTACCTTCAAAGAAGGATCTTGAAGCCGAAGCGCGCCTGCCGCTGAAGGAAAAGAAGGGGCTGGAGAAGGCGCAGGGCGAGTTCCTCAGCGAAATCCTGTCGAACCCGGTCGCGGGCACGCATCTTTGCCACGCGATGCTGCTCCCGCTCCCGGATTCACGTGAAAAAGCTTCCCAGTACGAGAAGAGCGGCGAGCTGGACCTCGGTGCCGTCCATCTGAAGCGGCACGGCAAGGCGTCGGTCCTCACCTCGCGCAATCCGCGCTATCTCAACGCCGAGGACGAGACCACGCTGCCGGCCACCGAAATGGCGGTCGACGTCGCGCTGCTCGACCCGAAGACCGAGGTCTGCGTGCTGCGCGGCGACGTGGTGACGCACACCAAGCATGCCGGGCGACGCCTGTTCGGCGCCGGCATCAACCTCACGCACCTGTACGAAGGAAAGATCCGCTACCTCTGGTACCTGATCCGCGACCTGGGGTTTGTCAACAAGATCTACCGTGGCGTTGCTTTCCCCGACCAGCATCCCGAAGAAGCGTCGACCGAGAAGCTGTGGATCGCCGCGCTCGAAGGCTTCGCCATCGGCGGCCACTGCCAGGTGCTGCTGACGATGGACTACACCATCGCCGCCGAAGACGCCTACCTCACGCTGCCGGCGCGCAAGGAGGGCATCATCCCCGGCGCCGCCAACCTGCGCCTGCCGCGCTTCGTCGGCGACCGCATCGCGCGCCAGGCGATCCTCGCCGAGCGGCGCATCGATTGCGCCAGCCCCGAGGGCCGTCTGATCTGCGACGAGGTGGTCGCCCCGGACCGCATGGAAAACAAACTTAATGAAATTATCGAGAAGCTCACCAGCTCGGGCGTCGTGAGCGCCGCGGGCAACCGCCGGGCCTTCCGCGCGGGCGAGGAGCCGCTCGATACCTTCCGCCGCTACATGGGGGTCTACGCGCGCGAGCAGGCATACTGTCATTTCAGCCCGGCGCTGGTCGCCAACCTAGAGAAGAACTGGAAAAGAAAATGAAGATCCTGGTCCTGCACGGCCCCAACCTGAACCTGTTCGGCCGCCGCGAGCCGCACATCTACGGCACGATGACGCTCGCCGAGATCAACAAGCGCCTGCAGGCGCTGGCGCGCGAGCTGAAGGTGCAGCTCGCGGTGCTGCAGTCGAACCACGAGGGCGAGCTGGTGGACTTTTTCCACAAGCACATGGACAGCGCGGCGGGCGCGATTCTCAACCCGGGCGCGCTGACGCAGCACGGGGTGTCGCTGCACGACTGCATCAAGGCAATGCCGTTCCCGGTGCTCGAGGTCCACATGTCGAACATCGCTGCGCGCGAGGAATGGCGCCGCCACTCGATCATTTCACCGGCGGTAAAAGGCACGCTGCAGGGCCTGGGCTGGCGCTCCTACGCCCTCGGGCTGCGCGGGGTGGTCGAGCTCGCCAGGGAAGCCAAAAAGTAAGATTTCGCTCGGGGCGACAGCCGGAGCCCCTTGCCTGACAGACGTTTACTCCCGGGCCTCCAGCGGCCTGCTAAGTTCCCGCTCATAAAGCAAAACAACCGGCGGGAGTCCTGTGGGAGAGATGAATAGCAAGCTGGCGGCAGAAGCCAAGCGCCTCGCCCTGGGCGGGCTGGGCGACGCGCTCGTCATGATGATCGACGACGATCCGCTGATGATCGAGATGACGCACGCGTTCCTCAAGGACGCGGGCTACCGCCGGCTGGTGTCAACCACCGATTCTTCCGACGCCGTGGCGATGCTGCTGCGCGAGCTGCCCGACGTGGTGCTGCTCGACCTCAACATGCCGTCCGTCACCGGCTTCGAGGTGCTGGCGGCGATGCGCGCCGATCCGGTGCTCAGGCATATCCCCGCGATCGTGCTCACCTCGGCCGACGACGCCGACACCAAGCTGAAGGCGCTCGACCTGGGCGCGAGCGACTTCCTGCGCAAGCCGGTCGACCCGAGCGAGCTCGCGCTGCGCCTGCGCAACACGCTCGCCGCCAAGGCGCACCGCGAGGCGCTGCGCAAGACCTTCGTGCGCTACGTCTCGCCGCGCCTGGCCGAGGGCATCATCAACGACGCCGCGGCGCCGTTCGCGGCGCAGGCGCAGCGCGCCGAGGTGGTGGCGCTGTTCGCCGACCTGCGCAGCTTCACGCGCATCACCGAGACCCTGGACGTCGAGCTCGTGGTCGGCATGCTGAACGAATACTTCTCGGTGCTGACCGAGGCGACCTACCGCAACGACGGCACCATCTTCAACATGGCGGGCGACTGCCTGCTGGTGGGGTTCAACGTGCCGTTCGCGCAGCCGGATGCGGCCGAGCGCGCGTGGCGCACCGCCGAAGAAATGCTGTCGCGGGTGGGAACGCTGGCCGCGGGCTGGTCGGCGCGCCACGGCATCGCCACCGGCGTCGGCATCGGCATCTGCCGCGGCCAGGCGGTGATCGGCAACGTCGGCTCGGCGCACTACATGAGCTACACCATGATCGGCAACGCGGTGAACGCCGCGGCGCGCCTGATGCAGGCGGCGCAAATGGGCGAAGCGCTGGTCTCCGGCGAGTTCTACGAAACGGTGCGCTCGCTGGTGCCCGTGCGGCAAGTGCAGTCGCACGGCCAGGTCGCGCTGCGCGGCAAGATGGAACCGATTCCGGTCTACTCGATCCGCCTGTAAGAAACCTTAGTAAGCTTCGGGCGAGAGAACGATCGCCCGATGCAGCACCCCGCACTCCTGCTTTCACTGCTCGCGCTGCCTTTCGCGGCGAGCACCGTCGCTGCATTTTTGCCCGCGAACGCGCGCAACCGCGAAGCTTGGCTCGCAGGCGCGGTCGCGCTGGCGGTGCACGCGCTGGCGTGGACCGCCTATCCGGAAATGGCGAACGGGCAGGCGCTGCGCCTCGACTTCGCCTGGCTACCTGCCCTTGGCCTGAATTTCACCTTGCGCCTGGACGGCTTCGCCTGGGTGTTCGCGATCCTCGTCAGCGGGATCGGGTTCCTGGTGGTGCTTTACGCGCGCTACTACCTGTCGCCGGCCGACCCGGTGCCGCGCTTCTTCTCGTTCTTCCTCGGCTTCATGGGCTCGATGCTCGGCGTGGTGCTGTCGGGCAACCTGATCCAGCTGGTGCTGTTCTGGGAGCTCACCAGCCTGTTTTCGTTCCTGCTGATCGGCTACTGGCACCGCAACGCCGCGGCGCGCGAAGGCGCCCGCATGGCGCTGGTCGTTACCGCGGCCGGCGGCCTGTGCCTGTTCGCCGGCGCGGTGCTGCTCGGGCGCATCGCCGGCAGCTACGATCTCGACGAGGTGCTGCGCGCCGGCGATGCGATCCGCGGGCATGCGCTCTATGTGCCGACGCTGCTGCTGGTGCTCGCCGGCACGCTGACCAAGAGCGCGCAGTTCCCGTTCCACTTCTGGCTGCCGCACGCGATGGCGGCGCCGACGCCGGTGTCGGCGTACCTCCATTCCGCCGCGATGGTGAAGCTCGGCGTGTTCCTGATGGCGCGCCTCTGGCCGGTGCTGGCCGGCACCGACGCCTGGATGTGGACCGTCGGCATCGCCGGCCTGATCACGCTGGTGCTCGGCGCCTACCTCGCCATCTTCCAGCACGACCTCAAGGGACTGCTCGCCTACTCGACGGTGAGCCACCTCGGCCTGATCACGGTGCTGCTCGGCCTCAATACGCCGCTCGGCGCGGTAGCCGCCGTGTTCCACATCCTGAACCACGCCACGTTCAAGGCCTCGCTCTTCATGGCCGCCGGCATCATCGACCACGAGACCGGCACGCGCGACATCCGGCGCCTGAACGGCCTGTACCGCTTCATGCCGATCACCGGGACGCTCGCGATGGTCGCGGCCGGCGCGATGGCCGGCGTGCCGCTGCTGAACGGCTTCCTGTCGAAGGAGATGTTCTTCGCCGAATCATTGGAGGTCGAGGGCCCGGTGCGCGCGCTCGACCGCGCGCTGCCGTTCATCGCCACCCTGTGGGGCATATTCAGCGTCGCCTACTCGGTGCGCTTCATCCACGGCGTGTTCTTCGGCCCGGCGCCGCGCGGCCTGCCGCGCGTGCCGCACGAGCCGCCGCGCTGGATGCGCTTCCCGATCGAGCTGCTGGTGCTCGCCTGTCTCGCGGTCGGCATCCTGCCGGCGCTCACCATCGGGCCGCTCCTCGACGTCGCGGTGCGCGCGCTGCTCGGCGCCGCGACGCCGCAATACAGCCTGGAGGTATGGCACGGCTTCACCACGCCGTTCCTGATGAGCCTGGTCGCGCTCGCCGGCGGCGTCGTGCTGTACATGATCCTGCAGAAGTATCTGGCGCGTGGCGAGGAACGCACGCCACTGCTGCCCGCGATCGACACCCGGGCGATCTTTGATCGCGTCCTGCTGGTGGTGTCGTGGCGCTGGGCGCGCTGGGTCGAGCGCCTGTTCGGCACGCAGCGCCTGCAGCCGCAGTTGCGCTGGCTGGTGCTCGCCGCGCTGGTCGCGGCGCTCTGGCCGGTGCTGCATCGCGGACTGGAATTCGGCGCGCTGCCCTGGTCGCCGGTGGATCCGGCGCTCGCGGTGGTCGCGGCGCTCGGCGCGGCGTGCGCGCTCGGCGCGGCCTGGCAGGCGAAGTTCCACCGCTTCGCGGCGCTCGCGCTCGCCGGCGGCGCGGGACTGGTGGTCTGCCTGACGTTCGTGCGCGGGGCGGCGCCCGACCTCGCGCTCACCCAGCTCATGGTCGAGATCGTCACCACCGTGCTGCTGCTGCTCGGCCTGCGCTGGCTGCCCAAGCGCACGCCGTTCGCGTGGACCAGCGAAGGCGCGCGCGCCGCGCGGCCGCGGCGGCTGCGCGATCTGGCGCTCGCGCTGAGCTGCGGGGTGGGCGTCGCCGCGCTCGCGTACGCGATCATGACCCGCCCGCTGCCCGAAACCATCTCCAGCTACTTCATGGCGAACGCCTGGCCGCTCGGCGGCGGCAGCAACGTGGTGAACGTGATCATCGTCGACTTCCGCGGCTTCGATACCCTGGGCGAGGTTTCGGTGCTCGCCGTGGTCGGGATCTCGGTGTACTCGCTGCTGCGGCGCTTCCGCCCGGCGCGCGAGAGTCTCGATACGCCGCCACGTCCGGAGCCGGTGCAGGGCGCGGCCGAGGACCTGCTGGTGCCCGCCGTGATCATGCGGTTCATGTTCCCGGTCATCGGCCTGCTCGCCGGCTATCTGCTGCTGCGCGGCCATAACCTGCCGGGCGGCGGCTTCGTCGCCGGCCTGGCGCTGGCGATCGCCGTGATCCTGCAATACATGGCTGGCGGCACGCGCTGGGCGGAGGAACGGCTCGCGATCCGGCCGACGCGATGGATGGGTGCCGGGCTGCTGCTCGGCGGCGCCACCGGCGCCGGCGCGTGGCTTTTCTCGCACGCCTTCCTCACCTCGCATACCGCGCACGTGCACCTGCCGGTGCTCGGCGAGCTGCATCTGCCGAGCGCGTTCCTGTTCGATCTCGGCATCTTCGCGGTGGTGGTCGGTGCCACCGGGCTGATCCTGATCGCGATCGCGCATCAGTCGGTACGCCATCCATGGAACTGATCATCGCGCTCCTCATCGGCACGCTCACCGGCTGCGGCGTGTGGCTCCTGCTGCGGCCGCGTACCTTCCAGGTGATCATCGGCCTGTCGCTGCTCTCCTATGCCGTCAACCTGTTCATCTTCGTCATGGGCTGGGTGCGCGGCGGGCGGCCGCCATTCGTCGAGCCGGGCGCGGCAGTGGATTTCTCGCGCTTCGCCGACCCGCTGCCGCAGGCGCTGGTGCTGACCGCGATCGTGATCAGCTTCGCCACAACCGCGCTGCTGCTCGTGGTGCTGCTCGCGGCGCGCGGGCTGACCGGCACCGACCATGTCGACGGGCAGGAGCCCGGCGAGTGAGCTGGAGCGCGCACCTTCCGGTCGTGCCCGTCGTGCTGCCGCTCGCTGCCGGCGCGCTGATGCTGCTGCTCGACGAGCGCCGCGAGCGGCTCAAGGCCGCGATCAGCCTGGTCGCGCTCCTCCTGCTGCTGGCCGCCGCGGTTGTGCTGCTGGGCCACGCCGACCGGCCGCTCGCGCCGGTCTACGCGCTCGGCAGCTGGCCGGCGCCGTTCGGCATCGTGCTGGTCGCCGACCGGCTGGCGGCCGCCATGGTCCTGCTCAGCGGCCTGCTCGGCCTCGCCGCCACGGTGTTCTCGCTGGCGCGCTGGCATCGCGCCGGGCCGCGCTTTCACGGCCTGCTGCAGTTCCTGCTGATGGGCCTGAACGGCGCGTTCCTGACCGGGGACCTGTTCAACCTGTTCGTGTTCTTCGAGCTGCTGCTCGCCGCCTCCTATGGCCTCGCGCTGCACGGCTCGGGAACCGCGCGCGTGCGTTTCAGCCTGCACTACATCGTCATCAACCTCTCGGCGTCGCTCCTGTTCCTGATCGGCGTAAGCCTGATCTACGGCGTGACCGGCACGCTGAACCTGGCGCATCTCGCGCAGCGCATTCCGCTGGTCGCAGCGGAAGACCGCGTGCTGGTGGAGGCCGGCGCGGCGGTGCTCGCCATCGCCTTCCTGGTGAAGTCGGGCATGTGGCCGCTCGGCTTCTGGCTGCCCTCCACCTACGCCGCGGCCAGCCCGCCCGCCGCCGCGCTGTTCTCGATCCTGACCAAGGTCGGCTTCTACGCGGTGCTGCGGCTCTGGCTGCTGCTGTTCGGCGGCGGCGTCGGCGCCGAGCTGCTCTACCTCGGCGGCATGGCGACGCTGGCCTTCGGCGCGATCGGCATGCTCGCCTCACAGGATCTCGGACGCCTCGCCGGCTACAGCCTGCTGGTCTCGTCGGGAACGCTGCTGGCGGCGGTCAGCCGCGGCGACGGCGCGGTGACCGCCGCCGCGCTGTTCTACCTGGTGGCCTCGACGCTCGGCATCGCGGCGTTCTTCCTGCTGATCGAGCTGGTGCAGCGCGCGCGCGAGCCCGGCGCCGACGTGCTGGCGGTGACCGCGGAGGCTTTCGGCCTCGCCGACGGGGATACCGAGCCGGAAGAGCGGCCCGGCACCGTCATTCCCGCAGCCATGGCGCTACTCGGCCTGAGCTTCCTGTGCTGCGCGCTGGTCGTCGCCAGCCTGCCACCGCTTCCGGTCTTCGTCGCGAAGTTCGCGCTGCTGGCCGCGGTGCTCGGGCCGCAGCCGGTCAGCGCGCCCGCGTGGGCGCTGATCGCACTGCTCACGCTGACCGGTATGGCCGCGGTCATCGCCATGGGCCGGGCGGGCGTGCGCATTTTCTGGGCCACTGAGGAGCGCAGCACGCCGCGCGTGCGCGTGCTGGAGATCGTGCCCGTGGCCGGGCTGCTGGCGTTGTGCTTCGCGCTCACCCTGGGCGCGGGCACGGTGATGCGCTATTTCCAGGACGCGGCGCTCGCGCTGCACACGCCGCAGACCTACATCGAAAGCGTTCTTTCGCGCCCATGAGGCTGTTTCTCGCCCTGCTCGCCCTGTGGCTGATCCTCAACGAGTCGCTCGCCCCGGGGCAGGTGCTGCTCGGCATCGCGCTCGCACTCGCCGGCGTTGCGGTGTTCTCGCGCCTGCAGCCGCCGACGCGCCGGGTGCGCAGCCGGCCCGGCGCCGCGCTGCAGCTCCTCGGCCTGGTGCTGGCGGATATCGTGCGCTCCAACCTCGCCGTGGCGCGCATCGTGCTCGGGCTGGGCGCTGCGCAGCGCAGCGCCGGCTTCCTCGCGCTGCCGCTCGAGCTGCGGCATCCGGGCGGGCTGGCGGTGGTCGCCTGCATCATCACCGCTACCCCGGGCACGAGCTGGGTGCGCTACGACAGCGCCGCCAACGTGGTCACGATTCATGTGCTCGACCTGGTCGACGCGGATGACTGGATCCGCCTGTTCAGGCAGCGCTACGAGCGCCGGCTGCTGGAGATCTTCGAATGAACCCCCCGCTGCTGGTCGCCGTGCTCGCGGCCGCGCAGCTGCTGCTCGCGCTCGGCATAGCGTTCGCTTTCTGCCGCCTGCTGCGCGGGCCGCGCGCGCACGACCGCGTGCTCGCGCTCGATACGCTCTACGTCAATGCGATGCTGCTCATCCTCAGCTTCGGCATCGTCTGGGCGAGCCGCGACTTCTTCGAGGTCGCGCTGGTGATCGGCGCGCTCGGCTTCGTATCGACCGCCGCGGCGGCCAAGTTCCTGCTGCGCGGCGAGGTGATCGAATGACTACAGTCGCCGCCGTACTGGTGCTCGCCGGCGCGCTGCTCGCTTTCCTCGGCTCGCTCGGACTGCTGCGCATGAAGACCTTCTTCGAGCGCGTGCATCCGCCGACCATGGGGACCACGCTCGGCACCGCCCTCGTCCTGGCCGGCTCGATGCTTTACTTCAGCGCGCTCGAGTCGCGCCTGGTGCTGCACGAAATCCTCATCGCCGTGTTCATGACCGTCACCACGCCGGTCACCTACCTGCTTCTCGGCAGGGCCGCGCTGCGGCGCGAGCATGAATCCGCCGGCGAGGATTCCCGCCGCTCAGGCGAGGGGCAGCACTAGCACGTCCGCCTTCGCGTTCGCCAGGACGTGCCGGGTGACGCTGCCGAGCGCGAGCGCCTCCAGCGCCGAGCGCTTGCGCTTGCCGATGACGATGAGATCCGCGCCGATCGCTTGCGCGCGCTCCAGGCAAAGGCGGGCCGCGTCGCCGCGTTCCACGATCGGCAGGAAGCGCTCGGCATCGCCGCTCGCCAGGGTGCTCAGCCGACGGATTTCCTCGGAGGCGCGGCGAAACGCCTCCGCGCGATGAAGGTCGATGTCGGCCTGCTCGACGCCAGAACGCTGCAGCATGCCCTCAAAGGGAACCTCATAGGCGTGGAGCGCGCTCAGGTCGGCGTCCGGCGCGATGCGCGCCGCCGCCGCGAGCGGGTGCTCCGACCCCGACAGCAGATCGACTGCCACCAGGGCGTTGCGGTAGTCGGTTCTCGGCGGCTGGTGCACCACCAGGACCGGAGTCCGGCACCGGCCGATCAGGCGCGCGGCGGTGGTACCGACGATCGCGTCGTGCAACGGATTGACGCCGTGCGCGCCCAGCGCCAGCAGGCCGGCACCGGCGCAGCTCGAAAGGATCTCCTCCTGCACGTCGCCCACCGCGACGCGCGGCGCGGCGACGGTGCCGAGCGCGGCCGCGCATTCGGCGAGCAGGCGCCGGGCATCGTCGACCAGCCGCTCGGCGAGATCCACCGGGTTGCGCGTCCAGACGCGCACCGCATCGAGCGCGACGCGGTCGACCACGTGCAGCAGCTCGAGCCTGGCGCGGTGCCGGGCGGCCAGCCGCGCGGCACGGCGCAGCGCGTGGCCGGCATCGTCCGAGAAATCGGTCGCCGCGATGATCGGATCGAGGGTGAGGCTCATGGCGTCGGTGGATGTCGGCAGGTTACGCCGAATCATGCCGCGCTCCCGCCCGGGTCGCGGGTCACGAGGGCATAGTGGCTGAGCGCGATCCAGTGCCGGGCGCTGCCGGCGGTAAGACGGCGCAGCTCCGCCGGGAAGCCGAGCAGATCCGCAAGCCGCGCCTCGTAGCGCAGCACGCAATACGTCGCGCGCACGTATTCCTCGGTCAGGATCGCGCCGCGCCCGCGCAGGGCGTTCTTCACCGCGGCGCGGAATTCCGTGTACATGCTGATGCGCAGCTGCATGATCGGCTCCTTGACCTGCGCGCCTTCGAGCAGGCGCACGCGCGGCGGCGCCAGCTCGAGGGCTTCGCCGTAGACCTCGCGCAGGACGAGCAAGGGCCTGACCAGGCCCTCCTCGTCCCGCGCGAGCACGTGCAGCCCCTTGTGCGAGGCCGTCACGGCGAAATCCGCGGTCGAGGGCACCAGCTCTTTCGCCTCGGTGGCGAAGGCGAACTGGAACGCCACGCCGCGGCGCTTGACCAGCTGTTCCAGAGGCAGATCGAAATACATGGTCGCCTCCTAGGCCGCGAGCCGCTCGGGGGCGCGGCGCGTGTCGAGGATGCGCAGGGCTAGCCGGCGATCTCCCGGCAGCTCGGCCGCGACGCGCGCGCCGGGCCGACGCCCGAGCAGCGCGAGCCCCACCGGCGAGAGCACGGAAACGCGTCCCGCGGCGGCGTCCGACTCGATCGGATGCACCAGCACCACCGAGCGACGCTCTCCGCCGGGCTCCTCCTCGTAGGTCACCCGCGAGTTCATCGCCACGCGATCGGCCGGCAGCTCCTCGTCAGGCACCAGGCGCGCCTCCACCAGCAGGTCGGCGAGCGTGTCGGCTGCCGCGGTCTCGAGCGGGCTCGCGCGCCGGCGTTCCCCGAGCATGAGCGCGAGCACTTGCGCTTCGGTGGCGGAAAGGATCAATTCATGAAGCGTGGTCATCATGGTCTCCAGTTCTTGAAAGGCGAAAGCAATCGCAAGCGCAAAAGCGCCTGCGACGAACGAGGTGAAACGGAGTCCCGGCTAGCGGCGGAGCGCTACCGGGTCAGACCAGGAAAGACCAGGGTGCCCGGATGGACGAGCGCGCACGCCGTCACCGCGGGAGCGGTGACGTTCGCGAACTTCGAAGCGAAAATGCGGCGCGTCATGATGCTTCCGACCATAACACAGAAAAAAAATAAATCAACCACTGCGGCGGCATTGCGCCGGCGCGCATCACTCCGGCTGGATTCCGGCGGCCTTGGTGACGCGGCCCCACTTGTCGATTTCGTTGCGGATCACGGCGGCGAACTGCTCGGGCGTGCCGCCCTGGATCTCGATGCCGGCGCCCATCAGGCGCGAGCGCACGTCGTCCATCTTCAGCGCCGCATTGATGCTCGAATTGAGCTTCGCCACGACATCCTTCGGCGTGCCGGCCGGCGCGAGGATTCCGCCCCAGGTGCTGGCGTCGTAGCCCGGCAGGCCGCTCTCGGCGATGGTCGGCAGATCGGGCATGGCGCTCGAACGCTTGGCGGTGGTGACCGCGATGCCGCGCAGCGTGCCCGACTTTACGTGGCCCTGCACCGCGGTGATGGTGTCGAAGATCATCGCGGTGCGCCCGGCGAGCAGGTCAGGATGCGCCGCGGAGCTGCCCTTGTAGGGCACGTGGTGCATCTTGGTGCCGGTCATGTTCATGAAGAGCTCCGCCGCCATGTGCAGCGAGCTGCCCGGGCCGCTCGAGGCGTACACCGCCTTGTCCGGGTTCGCCTTGATCCACGCGGTGAGCTCGCTGACGTTCTTCGCCGGCACGGAAGGATTCACCGCCAGCAGCAACGGCACCACGTGCGTATAGACCACCGGCTCGAAGTCCTTGACCGGGTCGAACGGCATCTGCTTGAAAAGGTACTTATTGGTGGCGTGGCTGGAGGCGATGATCACCAGCGTGTAGCCGTCGGGCGGGCTCTTGGCGACGAAGTCGGTGCCGAGGTTGTTCGACGCGCCCGGCTTGTTCTCCACCACCACCGGCTGGCCGAGCGACTGGGTCATCTTCTCGGCGAGCGAGCGCGCGATCAGGTCGATCGCACCGCCGGGGGTTGCGGGGACGACGATGCGCACGGTACGGGTTGGATAGGTTTGCGCTTCGGCACTCAGCCCAAGAACGAACAGCACGGCGAGCAACATCATCCGCATCTCGATCTCCTTAGTGTCCCAACACCTGGCTCAGAAACAGCTTCGCCCGATCGGTCTTGGGCGCGCTGAAGAAATCCGCCGGCGGCGCGGCCTCGACGATGCGGCCGCCGTCCATGAACACCACGCGGTCGGCGACGGTGCGCGCGAAGCCCATCTCGTGCGTAACCACCACCATGGTCATGCCTTCGCGCGCCAGCTCGACCATCACGTCGAGCACTTCCTTGATCATCTCCGGGTCGAGCGCCGAGGTCGGCTCGTCGAACAGCATCAGCTTCGGCTTCATGCATAGCGCCCTCGCGATCGCGACGCGCTGCTGCTGGCCGCCGGAGAGCTGCGACGGGTACTTGTCGACCTGCTCGGGGATGCGCACGCGCCGCAGGAAATGCATCGCGGTGTCCTCGGCTTCTTTCTTGGGCACGCGCTGCACCCAGATCGGCGCGAGCGTCAGGTTCTCCAGCACCGTCAGGTGCGGGAACAGGTTGAAGCTCTGGAACACCATCCCGACCTCGCGCCGCACGCGGTCCACGGTGCGCGGGTCCTCGGTGAGCTCGACACCGTCGACCACCACGCGCCCGCTCTGGTGGGTCTCGAGGCGGTTCACCAGCCGGATCAGGGTCGACTTGCCGGAGCCCGACGGGCCGCACACCACCACCTTCTCGCCGCGGCCGACGGCAAGGCTGACGTCCTTCAGCACGTGGAAGGCGCCGAAATACTTGTTCACTTCCTTCATTTCGATCATCGGTGCGCTCATCTGTGCTCGAAGCTCCTGCTGTAGCGCGACATGGCGAAGCAGAACACGAAGTACACCAGCGACGCGAATACGTAGGCCTCGATGCCGAAGCCGTTCCAGGCCGGCTCGGTCAACGAGATCTTGACCGTGGACAGCAGGTCGAACAGGCCGATGATCAGGACGAGGGAGGTGTCCTTCAGCAATGCGATCAGCGTGTTGACCAGCGGCGGCACCGAGACGCGCAGCGCCTGCGGCAGGATGATGAGCCAGGTACGCCGCCAGTACGGCAGGGCGAGCGCGTGCGCGGCATCGTATTGGCCGCGCGGAATCGATTGCAGGCCGCCGCGCACCACCTCGGCGAGGTAGGCGGCAGCGAACATGACGATCGCGAGCTGCGCGCGCACCATCTTGTCGATGGTCACGCCCGAGGGCAGGAACAGCGGCAGCATCACCGAGGCCATGAACAGCACCGAGATCAGCGGCACGCCGCGGATCAGCTCGATGTAGCCGACGCACAGCGCGCGGATGATCGGCATGTCCGAGCGCCGGCCGAGCGCGAGCAGGATCGACAGCGGAAAGGCGAACGCCACGCCGAAGGTGCTGAGCAGCAGGGTCAGGATCAGGCCGCCCCAGCGCTCGTTCTCGACGTAGGGCATGCCGAATACCCCTCCCCACATCAACATTCCAATAAGAGCTAAACCAAAAAACCACACCAGGGTCAGCCACCACTTCCAGAACGCGCGGAACGCCGAGAACGTCCACAGCGCGATCAGCAGCACGCTCGCCGCAGCCGGCCGCCAGTGCTGCTCGTACGGATAGGTGCCGAACAGGATGAAGCGGTGCTTCTCGGTGATCAGGCCCCAGCACGCGCCCTTCGCCGCGCGACAGGCGTTCGCGTCGGCCCGCCAGATCGCCTCGAGGAAAGCCCAGTCGACGAAAGCGAACAGCGACTTGACCAGGATCACGATCAGCAGCGCGCTGAACACGCCGCTCACCCAGCCGGGAAACAGGTTATCCCGCAGCCATTTCATTTAAATGCCACGTGCGCGTTGTACCAATTCATGAAACCCGAAATCGACAGGCTGATGGTCAGGTACACCGCCATGATCACCGCGATGCCCTCGATCGCCTGCCCGGTCTGGTTCATCGTGGTGTTGGCGATCGACACCAGGTCCGGGTAGCCGATTGCCACCGCGAGCGAGCTGTTCTTGGTGAGGTTCAGGTACTGGCTTGTCATCGGCGGCACGATGACGCGCAGCGCCTGCGGCAGGATGACGAGGCGCGTGGCCTGGGCGCGCGTCAGCCCGAGCGCGTGCGCGGCTTCGTTCTGCCCGCGGTCCACCGCCAGGATGCCGGCGCGCACGATCTCGGCGATGAACGCCGCGGTATACGTCGCGAGTCCCATCAGCAGCGCGGCGAACTCCGGGCTGATCGCGAAGCCGCCGGCGAAGTTGAATCCCTGCAGCTCGGGCACGCTCGAGAAGCTCGGGAAGAAGATGCCGCGATTCGACAGGAACACGCCCGGCAACGGCGACAGCGCTTCGCGCGCAGACGGCAGTCCCTCGGTGATCACCGCGTACCAGAAGAAGAGCTGCACCAGCAGCGGCACGTTGCGGATGAACTCGATGTACGCGCCGCTCACCGTGCGCAGCAGGAAGTTCTTCGACAGGCGGCAAAGGCCGATGACGGTGCCGAGGATGGTCGCGAGCACGATGCCGATCGCGGCCACCAGCAGCGTATTGGTGAGCCCGACGAACAGCGCCCGCAGGTAGCTGTCGGCCGCGCCGTAGCGCAGGAAGGCCGATTCGCCGATCTCGAAGCCCGCCTCGCGGTTGAGGAAGCCGAAGCCGCTCGCGATGCGGCGCTCTTCCAGGTTGGCCATGGTGTTCGAAATGAGAAACCACGCCACCAGCAGCGCGCCGGCAAGCGCCAACGCCTGATAGGCTATCCGCTTCCCCCTCGCAGAGCGCCAACCCATGACCGAGCGCAAGCTTACCCGAGACGATCTCCGCAAGGCCGCCGAGAAATACAAGAACTGGGGGCGCTGGGGGCCGAAGGACGAGATCGGCACCCTGAACCACACCACCGCCGACGACATCGTTGCTGCGGCGCGGCTGGTGCGCAAAGGCAAGGTGATCTCGCTCGCGCTCAACTTCGACAACCACGGCCCGCAGGGCGCCAAGAGCAAGTACCCGGCGCTCGGCCGCATCAACCCGCTGCACACCATGCTGCGCACCGGCACCGACGCCTACTCCGGCGTGCTCGACCACCGCGGCATCCGCGCCGCGGACGACATGGTGGTGATGCCGCTGCAGTGCGGCACGCAGTGGGACGGCCTCGGCCACATCTTCTACGAGAACTACATGTGGAACGGCTACGACTGCCGCGAGGTGACCTCCGCCGGCGCGCAGAAATGCGGCATCGAGAAGACCAAGAACAAGATGGTCGGCCGCGGCGTGTTCCTCGACGTGCCGCGCGCACTGGGCATGGAGATCCTGCCCGACGGCCACGCCATCACCACCGAGCAGCTCGACCTCACTGCAAAGAAGCAGAAGGTCGAGGTCAAGAAAGGCGACTTCGTCGTGGTGCGCACCGGCCAGATGGAGGCCAAGCTCACCGCGGGCAGCTGGGACGGCTACCCGGGCGGCGACGCGCCGGGCTTCTCGTTCGAGACCCTGGAATGGATCCAGCGCACCCAGCTCGCCGCGCTCGCGAGCGACACCTGGGGGTGCGAAGTGCGGCCGAACGAGAGCGAAGCCGGCATCAACCAGCCGTGGCACTGGATCACCATCCCGATGATGGGCATGACCATGGGCGAGATCTTCTACGTCAAGGACCTGGCCGAGGACTGCGCCGCGGACAAGGTCTACGAGTTCCTGTTCGTCGCGCCGGCCATTCCGATCACCGGTGCGGTCGGCTCACCCACCAACCCACTGGCCATCAAATGAAAAAGATCGTTGCGCTCGTACTGGCCCTCCTCGCCACGACGGCGTTGGCACAGCCCTATCCCTCCAAACCCGTGCGCGTGCTGGTCGCGTTCCCGCCGGGCGGGCCGGTCGACATCATCGCGCGGCTGATCGGGCCGAAGCTTGGCGAAGCGCTCGGCCAGCCGGTGGTGGTCGAGAACAAGACCGGCGCGAGCGGCAACATCGCCACCACCGAGGTCGCCCGGTCCGCGCCCGACGGCTACACGCTGCTCACGCACTCGTCCGCCTACGCGGTCAACCCGAGCCTCTACGCCAACGCCGGCTACGATCCGAACAAAGACCTCGTGCCGGTGTCGATCGTCGCGTCGCAGGCAAACATCATCCTGGTGAACGCCGCGTTCCCCGCGAGCACGCTCGACGAGCTGCGCCAGAAGATGATGGCGGGCAAGCTCGCGTTCGGCTCGCCCGGCTCGGGCACCACGCCCCACCTCACCGCGCAGAACCTGTTCCACGTGCGCTGGAAAGCCGACGTGACGCACATCCCGTTCAAGGGCGCCGGCCCGATGATCCCGGCGGTGCTCGGCGGCGAGCCGCCGATCGGCTGCATGGCCGGCTCGGCGCCGATGGCGAACATCAAGGCGGGAAAGCTGCGTGCGCTCGCGGTGTCCTCGGGCAAGCGCCTGGCGCAGCTGCCCGACGTGCCGACGCTCACCGAGCTCGGCTACACCGGCATGGAGGATTACACCTGGGTCGGCGTGTTCGCCCCCGCTGGCACGCCGGCGGACGTGGTGCAGAAGCTGAATGACGCCATCCTGCGCATCGCCAACGACGCCGAGATGAAGAAGCGCCTCGACGCCGTCGCCTTCGACGTCACCGCTGCCCCGCTGCGCGAGACGTCCGACTACCTGAAGAGCGAGGTGGCGAAGTGGGCCCGGGTGGTGCGCGAAACCGGCGCCAAGGTCGATTAGCGCCCTACTTGCGAATCATCTCCACGTCGCCCAGCTTCATGCCGGGCTTGCACGTCGCGCCGATCCAGCGCCACTCGACGGTCTCCCCGGCGATCGTGATGCCCCCCACCGGCGGACGGAACGTCGTGGTTTTTCGCTCCGTATAGGCGTCGAAGCTGCCGGTGATCACAAAGCGCTGGAACGCCTTGCCGCCGCCCTGCGCCGGGCAGACCGACTCGGCCACGAAGCTCGCGCCTTCCCGCTTCACGGTCGGCTTGGTGCAGCCTTCTTCCTCCTGCACCATGTAGTTGGTGTCACGGTCGACGCACGCGTGATATTCGGTCGCGGTGGTTAGGCCGCCGACGAACTGCTTCACGAGCCAGAATCCCGGCTTGAGGCGCAGCGGGTCGGACGACTGCGCGAACGCCGCGGTGGCGGCAGACAATGCGACGACCAGCACCACGAATCTCATGTCCGCCTCCTAGCGGGACAAGGAACCCTCGAATGGTAGCTTGGAAGCGCGCAGGTCGATCAGCGGCTCGACGCGCGCAGCCGCGGGAAATTCGACGAGCTCCCGGACCACCGTGCCCGGCTCGCGGCTCATGCGGATGAACTCTTCTTCCGGCACGCGCCGCAATTCCCGGTGCTCGGCCGCTTCGCGCGACACGAACGCCAGCAGAACGAGCCCATGCCTCATGGCGCGGCAGTGTCGCGTCGCGGCCGATGACAGACTGCTCGAATTTGTAACCGGTTATTTCGCGCCGAGGATCAGCCGCAGCCCGAGCGCCGCCATCACGGCGCCCGCGGCGCGGTCGATCCAGGTCTTGGAGCGCAGGTAGGCGGCGCGCGGCGACGGCGCCGAAAGCGCGAGCGCGACGATGGCATACCAGCCGGCTTCAATGACAAAGATGATCAGCGGCAGGATCAACGTGACCGTCAGCGGGATTTCACGCGGCAGCAGCGAAACGAACACGCTGGCGTAGACCACCGCCGCCTTCGGATTGCTCACCTGCGTGGCGAGCGCGAGCCAGAACGATCGCAGGAGGGTACGCGGCGCATTGCCGGATTCATCGGCCAGCCTCACCGGCTGGCGCGCACCGCGCCAGATCATCCAGCCGATGTAGATCAGATAAGCGCCGCCGGCGATCTTCAGCACCACATAGAGCCATGGCACGGCGATCAGCACCACGTGCAGACCGGCGAGCGCCATGACGGCGAACAGCACGCCGCCAACGCCCATGCCGAGCGCAGCCGCCAGCCCGTCGGCGCGTGAAGCCGCGATCGAGGCGCGCGCCACCATCAGGAAGCTCGGGCCCGGGCTCATCGCGCCGAGCATGATCGCGCCGGTGATCGCGAGCACCGCGGCGGTCATTTCCATTGCAGCGCTACTCGCGCATGAACTTGCTGATTTCCGGCGTGGGCAGCGAGCGCTCGACGAAGCCGAAGGTGCCTTTCTCCTTCACTTCCTTCGCGGCTTCCACCAGGCCGCTCATGGCGCTGCGCCAGAGCGAGGTGGCGAGGCTGATGCGCTTGACGCCGGCGGCCTGCAGCTCGGCCACGCTGAACGACTTGCCCTTGATGCCGGCCATGAAGTTGAAGGGCCGGGACAGCGCCGCGCACACCTTGCGCACCGACTCCAGGTCGGGCAGGCCGGGAGCCATGAGCACGTCGGCACCGGCTTGCTCGTAGGCCAGCAGGCGCTTGATGGTGTCGTCCAGGTCCAGGTGGCCGCGCACGAAGTTTTCCGCGCGGGCCGTAAGAACCACGCCGTGAGCGCGTGCCACCTCGACCGCGGCAGCAACGCGTTCGACCGCCTGTCCGAAGTCGTAGACCCTGTCCTTGGTCGCGGCATCCTCGATCGAGCAACCGGCCAGCCCCACGCCGGCCGCGAGGCGGATGGTCTCTGCCGCGGCCTTGGGCTCATCGGCAAAGCACTTCTCGAAATCGGCCGAGACCGGCAGCTCGGTCGCTTCGACGATGGCCTTGGCGTGCGCCAGGGCCTCGTCGCGCGTCACGCGCCCGTCGCGCTTGCCGAGCGTCCCGGCATGCGCGCCGCTCGAGGTGGCGAGCGCCTGGAAACCCAGGCCGGCAAGGATACGCGCCGACCCGGCGTCCCAGGCGTTCGCGATGACGAAGCAGCGGCTGTGCAGCTGCCGGAACTGCGCCCCTTTACCGGATGGGAGGGGCATACATGAGCCCGCCCTGGTTCCACAGCCGGTTCAGGCCGCGCTCGAAGCCGAGCGGCTTCAGGTTGTTGTCGAAGCTCTCGCCGTAGTTGCCGACCTGCTTGACGATGTTGAACGCCCACTTGTTGTCGAGCCCGAGCATCTTGCCGATGTCGCCGGTCGCGCCGACGAAGCGCTGGATGTTCGGGTTGGTGCTGGACGCTTCCTTGTCGATCGTCTTGGTGGAGAGGCCCATTTCCTCGGCCTCGAGCATGGCGAACATCGACCACTTCACCACGTCGAACCAGCGGTCGTCGCCGTGGCGCACCGCCGGCCCGAGCGGCTCCTTGGAAATGATCTCGGGCAGGATCACGTGCTCCTCGGGCTTCGGCGCGCGCGTGGCGCGCGTCGAGATCAGGCCGGAATGGTCGGTGGTGTAGACGTCGCAGCGTCCGGCGAAGTAGGCGTTCAGCACCTCGTCCAGCTTCTCGATCACCACCGGCTTGAAGGTCATCTTGTTGGCACGGAAGTAGTCGGCGAGGTTGAGCTCGGTGGTGGTGCCCGGCTGCACGCAGACGGTGGCGCCGTTCAGCTGCTTGGCGCTCTTCACGTTGAGCTTGCGGTGCACCATGAAGCCCTGGCCGTCGTAGTAGTTCACGCCGACGAAGTTGAGGCCGAGGCTGGTGTCGCGCGTGATGGTCCAGGTGGTGTTGCGCGCCAGGATGTCCACCTCGCCCGATTGCAGCGCGGTGAAGCGCTGCTGCGCGGTGAGCGGCGTGTAGCGCACCTTGTTGGCGTCGCCGAACACCGCGGCGGCTACCGCGCGGCACAGGTCGACGTCGATGCCGCGCCATGCGCCCTTGGAATCGGGCGCCGAGAAACCGGCGACGCCGGTGTTCACGCCGCATTGCACGAAGCCCTTGGACTTGACCGCGTCCAGGGTCGACTGCTGCTGCGCGAGCGCAGGGGTAGCGAGAATTGCGAGAAGCAATAGCGACTTTTTCACGACGGTTCTCCTCCTTGGTGTAGGAAATCGCGGACGAGCGCGATCTGATCGGGGTGCAGCAGCGTCGGCGCGTGGCCGACATTGCGGATTTCAACCACTTTCGCCTTCGGGCCGCGGCGCGTCATTTCCGACGCGGTGGCGCGTGACACGAGGTCGGAGCGCTCGCCGCGGATCAGCAGCGTGGGGCAGCGCAACGCGTCGTACAGGTGCCATAACTCGAGATCCTTGTCGGGCAGGGAGGCGCCAAAGGCTTCGGCGATGCGCAGATCGTAATGCGGCCGCCAGGTGCCGTCCTCGTTCTTTCGCACCCAGTTTTCCGCCAGCGTACGCCATTGGGCATCGGTGTGCTCGCCGAACGGCGCCGCGATGGTGCGCACGTACCGGTCGGCTTCGTCCAGGTCGGCGAACACCGGCGACTTGCCCACGTAGGACGCGATGCGCTCGAGGGAAGCCTTGGCGATCACCGGCGCGGCATCGTTGAGGATCAGCTTCTTCACCGGACTGCCGTTCTGCGCCGCGAGCGCCATGCCGACCAGGCCGCCGAGCGAGGTGCCGAGCCAGTTCACCGACTCGACGTCGAGCCGCGCGATCAGCGTCACCATGTCGGCGACATACTGCGTCCAGACATAGAGCTTCGGGTCGGCGAGGCGGTCGGAATCGCCCCGGCCGGCGACGTCGGGGCACACCACGCGAAATTGGGGACAAAGCGTGCGCGCCAATTCGTCGAAATCGCGCGCGGAGCGGGTAAGGCCGTGCACGCACACCAGCACTTCGCGGTTGCGCGGGTCGCCCCACTCCCGGTAGGCGATGCGGTGCAGCCCGGCGGCCGAGGCGCACTGCACCGAGCGGCGCCGCGGTTCTACCTGCTCAGCCATTGCGCGACCACGGCAGCACGCGCCGCGCGCCCCTGCTCGTCCAACGTCGAATACGCGCCGCCGCGCTCGCGCAGGAGGGCGAGTTTTTCCGATTTCAGGTTAGCGCCGCGCACCGGGTAGCCATAGTTCGCGTAGCGCACGCGCTCGAGCGCCGCGTCCTCCTCGTCGTACCAGATCCATTCCTCGACGAAGCGGAACGCGGTGTCCTCCAGCGCCTCGTCCGGCGCCTCCGGATCGACCAGCTCCAGGCGGCCGCCAAACCAGCGGAAATAGGTATGCCGCTGATCGGTGACGGCGTAGCCGATCAGCGCGCCATCCGGCGCCCGGTTGCAAGTGAGACCGATCTCGAGACGGCCGTCCTCACCGACCTTGACGTCGACCAGCGAGTCGTCGACGCGAGTGCTCTCTTGCTCGGTGGGCTGTCCGTTCTCGATCACCGCGCGCCCGCGCACGCCGTCGCGCTCCCATTCCACCTCCACGCGCAGCTCGGGAAACTCGGCCGAGGCCATGGTGAAAGCGGGAAACGGAATGCCGCGCCGCGGCTGGAAGCGGTACTCGAGCGTGCCGGGATGGTGATGCTCGGTGTAGTCCTCGGCGTCCGCGTCGCGCACCATCAGCCAGCGCAGGCGCTCGCGGAAATCCTCGAGGCGCCCCGCGCCGCTGATGCGCACGACTGCGGTGAACACGCCGCCCTAGCTGTCGTACTTGAAGGACAGTGCCAGCCGCGCGCGGAACTGCACCACCTTGCCGTCCTCGATCTTCACGTCGAGTTTCTCGATCTCCGCGATGCGCAGGTCGCGCAGCGTGCCCGCGGCGGTGCGCACTGCATTGCGGGCCGCGTCCTCCCAGGAGTTCGCGCTGGTGCCGATCACTTCGGTGACGCGATAAACGGTACCGCTGCCTTTCTTCGCCATGGCTTGTTCTCCTCGTGGTCGCGGGCGAACCCCGCGAACCCATTCTATACGGCTGGAATGCGCCGCCAATAGCGGGGGCGAAGGCTGCGCTCTCCCCTGATGTCGAGGGCACCGCTCCCGAGCAGCACCTGGACCGCCCCGTCCAGATCGGTGCGCAGCACGCGCACCCCCGCCCCGTCGTAGCGCGCGAGCACTTCCCGCGTCGGGTGGCCGAAGCGATTGCGATAGCCCGCAGGAACCACGGCCCAGCGCGGCGCCACCGCCTCGATGAACGCCTCGCTGGAGGACGTCCGGCTGCCATGATGGGGGACCAGGAGAACATCGGTCTTCAGGATCGAGGAACTCCTTGCCAGAAAATCTTCCGCTGCGCGCTCGATGTCTCCGGTGAGCAGCATCGCGCCGCCTGCCGTCTGCACGCGCAGCACGCAGCTCTGGTTGTTGCGCCGCGCCACTTCCCAGCCCGGCGACGGATGCAGGAACTCGAAGCGCACGCCGTCCCACTCCCACCGAGTCCCTGCCGCGCAGCGCGCCGCCTCCGGCACCAGCGCATTCAGCGCGTGGGCCGGCGGCAACGAAGAGGCCAGCGCACGGACTTCGAAAGTCTCGAGCACGGTGAGCGCGCCGCCGAGGTGATCGAGGTCCTCATGGCGGAGCACCAGCATGGCGAGGCGGCCGATTCCCTGCCCGCGCAGCAAAGGCACGACGATGCGGCCGCCGCTGTCGGCCTCGGGACCGTACGCAGGACCCGCGTCGTAGAGCAGCGTGCGCGTCGCGGTGCGCACCACGACCGCGAGCCCCTGACCCACGTCGAGCGCGCTGATCCAGGCCTCGCCCACGGCGGGCGCGGGCGAGCCGAGCGCGAATGCCGGCAGCATGAGGGCAATGCCGGCGGGGCGCGACGGCACGCCGCGCGGCGCGATCAGCCAGACCGCGCCCGCCATCGCCGCCGCCACCGCCCAGACCGGCGGCACGTGCTGCTGCCAGAGCGCGCCGGGCAGCGACGCGCACCATTCCAGGAATACCAGCAGCCAACTAACGAGCCATTCTGCGGCGTCGAGCAGGAATCGCACGGGCACGACTACGGCGAGCAGCGCGAGCGGCGTAACCACGACCGAGACCACGGGTATCGCCACTGCATTGGCCAGCGGACCCGCTACCGAGATCTGGCCAAAGAGGAGCAGCGCGGCCGGCGCCAGCCCGACGGTGATCGCCCACTGCATGCGGATCCACTGCACGACGCGCGGGCCGGCCTGCGCGACGTAGAAAATCAGCGCCACCGCGCCGAACGACAGCCACAGGCCGGGCGCGAGCGGCGCCCACGGGTCGGCGGCGACGATCACCGCGAGCGCGAGTGCCAGGGTGCGCGAGGGCGAGGCGATGCGCCCACACCAGAGTGCCAGCGCGACCACCGTCACCATGTAGAACGTGCGCTGCGCAGGCACCGCGAAACCCGCGAGCAGCGTATAGCCGAGCGCGGCGACGATCGCCGCCGCGGCCGCGGCCTTGCGCGCCGGCAGGCGCAACGTCGCGGCCGGAACGCGCCGCCACCCGAACGCGACGAGCCACGCCGCGAGGCCCGAGACCAGCGTGACATGCAATCCCGAGATGCTCATCAGGTGCGTGACGCCGGTGCGATTGAAGAGCCGCCATTCCTCCGCGGAGATGGCCCGCTGGTCGCCGACCGCGAGCGCGGCGAGGATGCCCGCAGCCGGGGTCGCACCGAGCTCGGCCTGGAAGCGATCGCGCACGGACTCCCGAGCTTTTTCGATCAGGTCCGAAATGCCATTCCTCGATCCAATCTTCCTTCGCTCTCCCCGCTGCCTTACGTACCCCGTGGCTCCGATGCCGCGCTCGAGCAGCCAAGCCTCGTAGTCGAAGCCGTACGGATTGACGTTCCCATGGGGCCTGCGCAGCCGCACCGTGAACAGCCAGCGCTCGCCCGGATGCACCGCCTGCTCGAGCAGCGCCGCACCCTCCTCGGACCACGGCGTGCGATGCCATGAAAGCAGCAGCTTGCCCGGCAGCCGAGCGCCGCCGGGCACGGACTCGACTTCGAACTCGAAGCGCACCGAGCGCTCGCTCAGCGCCGGCAGGCTCGACACCACGCCGACCACGTCGAGGTCGCGCCCCTCGAGCTCCGGCGCGAGCCAGTCCGCCATGCGCAGGTGCGCGAGCGCCGCGGCCCAGAGGAACCCGACGGCGAGCGTGAAAAGCGGCGCGAGCTTCGGCCGCAGCCAGAGTCCCGCGCAGCACGGCAGCAGCGCCGCAAACCACGCCGCGCCCGGCAGCTCGGCCTGCAGCTGAAGCGCCGCGGCGCCGGCTGCGAAGGCCAATGCGGCCAGGGTCATCTACAATCAACGCGGCCCGCCGCTCCGAGATGACGCCCGCCTGACGTGCCGCGCAAGTTTTTCCGAAGGTACCTGCCCGATCCCGAGGCGGTGCGCAGCAGCCGCATGGTGGCGTGGTGCGGGCCCTGGCTCGGGCATCCGAACCTCTGGCACCTCAACCGCCGCTCGGTGCCCGGCGCGGTCGCGATCGGCCTGTTCTCCGGGCTGGTGCCCGGCCCGCTGCAGATGCTGACCGCGCTGCTAATCGCCATCCCGTGCCGCAAGAACATTCCGGTGGCGCTGATCGTGACGCTCTACACCAACCCGCTCACCATCGTGCCGATCTATTTTCTGGCCTATGCCTACGGCCGCCTGCTGCTGCCCGGTGTGCAGGGCCCGTTCATTTTGCCGTTCGCGACCGACTGGGGCGACATCCCCGGCTCGCTTCGCGCGCTGGGCGAATGGATGCTCGCGCTCGGTAAGCCGCTCGGCGTCGGACTGATCGCGCTCGGGCTGACGCTGGCCGCGATCGGCTATGCCGTCACGCGCCTCGGCTGGCGTGCATGGGTGGTTGCACAGTGGCGCGCGCGCGCTCGCCGGCGCGCGATGCACGCATGACACACGAGGAATTCGTCACGGCCTACCAGGCGGGTCGGCTGCGCGTGCGCATCGACCGTGCCGCCGCCGCGCGCTTTGTGTCCGGCCGCGCCATGCTGCCCCTCGTCATGCTGCCGATCCTCGGCCTGGGCGTCGCGCTTGCGTTGGTGGGCTACCTGATCGCCGGCATCAGCGTGTTCCTCCTGGCGCTGGTTCTGCGCTTCGTGGTCAAGCGCAGCAGCGACGGCTTCCTGCTATGGCGCGCGCTGCGCGATGCGGAGTTCTACCAGCAGGTGCGCGCCGCGGGTGTCCTCGCGGTGGAGGAAACCTGACAAAAAGAAGGGGGCGCGGACTAAGCCGCGCCCCCGTGTAGCGATCTTGATTCTTGGCTAAGACTACTTGCAGCCAAACTTGGCGCGGACCGCCGCCATGCCGTCACTGTCGTCGTAGATCCCGGAAGCCGCAGCTTCCGGCACGCCGGGTTCGTTCGCCAGCGCGCTGCGGTAGTGCTCCAGAGACTGCGAGAGCCTGGCACACGCCGCGGCCGTGTCGCCCACGCGGCTGTGCGCCGCGGCGAGGCGAAGCGCGGCTGCGCTCGCGGACCGGTAGTCCTCGCTTGAGCCCGATGCAAGCGACGTAAACCCGAGCAACACCACAACGAAATACTTGCTGAAGCTGGCCACGATTTCCTCCTGTCGAAATTTGCCTTGGAAGGCAGCGGGGCCAGACTAATGGCGCTCGGCGTTTCCGGGGGTCAGCCTTCGTCAGGAGGACAGTTGCTGACTGTCCTAACGCTTTTTTGTCAAACGCGGGCCTGGAGCTTGTGAGGCGGTCTTTACCGTTCCTTGCACGGATCCATAGTATTCGCGCAGCACTTGCAGGACCTCCGGCCGGCTGAACTCGGCGGGGACTTCCGCGCCCTCGGACAGCGCTTGGCGCAGCCTGGTGCCCGAGAGAAGCAGCCGGTCGCTCGGGTCGTGCGGGCAGGTGCGCGCCGACGCCATGCCGACGCAGCGATAGCACCAGAAGGTCTGGTCGACTTTCATCGCCTGGATCTTCAGCGTGCCCGGCGGAATTTCGTCGAATATCCGCTGCGCAGCGTAAGGCTCGTAGAAGTCGCCCACCCCGGCATGGTCGCGTCCGATCACGATATGGCTGCAGCCGTAGTTCTGTCGAAACAGTGCGTGCAGCAGCGCTTCCCGAGGGCCGGCATAGCGCATGGCGAGCGGATAGCCTGCCTGGAGCACCGTGCCGTTCGGGAAATAGCGCTCGAGCAGCACGGCAATTGCGCGCACGCTGACTTCCGCCGGCACGTCCCCGGGCTTCAGTTTCCCGAGCGGCGAATGGACGAGGACGCCATCGCAGACCTCGGCGGCGATCTTCACCAGGTACTCGTGCGAGCGGTGCATGGGATTGCGGGTTTGAAATGCGGCCACCTTGGACCAGCCTCTCGCTTCGAACAGCGCCCGGGTCTGTGCCGGAGGGAGATAGATTTGCGCATAGCGCCGCGAAAAATCTCCTCGCGAAAGGACTTTCACCGCACCGGCCAGGTTGACGGCGCCCTGGCCCATCACCATCACAACCCCGGGATGCCGCGGGTCGGCGGTTCCGAAAACCGCCCGGCATTCGACCTCCTTGTCTATCCGGTATTTCTCCGCGACCTTGATGGTCGCGAGCACCTCGCCCGAGGCGGGTTCGACCAAGGCCGCTTCGCCACCCGGGCGGATGCCGCCGGCAGTCGCCTCATCAGCCGAAAGCGTGATCGGGATCGGCCAGAACAATCCGTCGCTGAGGCAGTAGCTTCGGCAGACCCCCTCCCAGTCCGCGTGGGTCATGAATCCGCGAAGCGGCGTGAAGCCGCCGATCCCGAGCATCATGAGATCGCCGAATTCGCGCGGATTGAGCGGGATGCGCGGCATCCGCGCGGCACGGGCTCGTTCCTCGTCGAGCTCCTCATCTGCCAGCAGCAGCGGCTTCAGCGCTGGCGCACCGTGCGGCGGCACAAGGCGGCTCACCGCGCTACCAATAGACACTGATGTGGTACGCGGCAACGAGGATCGCCGCCGCGAGTACCAGGAACGGGAGGTAGGCGAAGATTCTGATGCTCAAACCCTGAACGGCAAGGGGAAGAAGAAATTGATCACGTACAGCAAGCCGACCGCGCCAGTCACGGTGCCGAGCATCGCGTTGAGAACCACCTCAGGCACGTGGAGCTGGGTCTTCGCCGCCACCCATGAGCCGAAGATGCCCCCGGCAGCGGCGAAGAAACCCCAGGCCCATTCGGGCTGGATCGCGGTTGCCCCCGTGAGCGGCAGCACGACGCAATAGGCGATGAGGCCCGTGGCGGAGAGCACGATGGCGTAGGGGATCGTCGCCGCCGGCACGACGTACATCGGCAGCTTGTAGACCACGACGAGGAACGGCACGATCAGGAACGCGCCGCCGAGGCCAAGCGCCGATGAGATTACGCCGACCGCCGCGCCTACGAGAAACAGCACACGTTGGTCGAGCGTCCACCGTTCCCCGCGATAGCCGATCGTCAGACGGCCGCCTGCGTCGGCCAGCGTCTCGATGCGCGCCGGCTGGCCGGGAAAACTGCTGCCGGGTGCTTTTTCGCGTGCCGCAAGTCCACGCAGCACCTTGTGGCATAGCTGCGCGCCGACCACAACCAACGCAAGTCCCAAGACAAAGCGAAAGGCGGTCGCGTCGGCGAGCAGGCTTGCGCGCATGAACGGCCCGATCAAACCGCCGACGACGCCGCCCGCGCACAGCCAAAGCGCGAAATCCCGGTTCCACTGTCCGGTGCCGCGAAAGCCAAGAAGGGCGCCGATGGGGTTGAGGAAGGTCAGCAGCAGTGTCGAGGGTGTGACGTGCGCATTCGAGAATTGCAGCACCGACGTGGTGTAGGGCAGCGCGAAGATTCCGGCGGCCTGGCCGACCAGCGCCATCGTGTACCCGGTCCACACACCCATCCAGATGACGTGCCATACCGGCACGCGCACCTGCGCGAGCGGGTAAGCCTGATCGCCGCCAGGGACAAATCCGTGCTGGAGATACGCGCAAAGAAATCCCAGCGCGAGTGCCGCGGCGATGAACGGCGCCTGTTGGAGTGCGAACTCCCGCGCGGCTATAGAGCCGACTTGCCCGCGTAGCGACGCTTGACGCACAGATACTCTTTCCAGTAGCGCCATGCCCGCTGGCCCATGATCATCTCCTCGTGCGGGTGCCCGATCGGGAACTGGTTCTTCGGCACGTCGGAGTCCTTCCACAGGCCCGCCCGCTTTCTTTCCGCGCGCTGATCGACGAGCCAGTCGTTATAGCTCTCGTACACGACGTGGCCCTCGGGCGCGTCCATGGTGGCGGCGCGAGTACGTCCGTCGAGCTCGCGCCACAGCGCGATCTGCTCTTCGGTGATCTTCACCGGCTGCACGTCCAGCTTGTAGCCCGCCTCTTCCAGCTCCTTCCCGGCTACCGCGGCGAAGATCCCCTGGTCCCGGAGGCTGAGCTGACGCCTGTAGATGCCGATGTAACGGTCGCTGGTCTCGTGGCCGAGGGGCTTGTGGTCCTTGGTCGCGCCACGGTTCTTCGCCAGCTCGGTCTTGTGGAACTCCAGCATCTGCGGAGCGAAATCCTCGCGCAGAAACTTGCATGCCGTTTTCAGCACGCCGACGGGATCCTTGACCAGCTCTTCATATCGCAAGTCCATCCACTGGTCGGCGCGCAGCGTCTTGCGCCAGGGCTTCACTGCGTTCTGGCACAGCGCCCAGCTCTCGGCCGCGCAGAAGATGTTGGTCGGACCGAACGCTGAGTCGAGGTAATCCGCGCTGGCGTCGCGGCCGTCGCGTGTGATGAAGATGAATTGGGCGTTCGGGAAGTCCTCGAGGATCTCTTTGACGAAGAACAGGTTGTGCGGTGTCTTCTCCCCCCAGCGAGGCTTGTTGCCGACGCTGCGCGCATACCGCTCGTGCATTGCGCAGTAGATTCCGGCGAAGCTGGGTTCCTTGAGGTCCGCGAGAATCTCGTCGAGGATGGTGCGCGGGTTGACCTTCATTCCCCAGAACGGGGTCTTCAACCCGAAAACCATCTCCCCGGCCAGCGTACGCAGATTTTCCGTTCGGGAAAGATCGCCATAGCTGTAGAGGTAGGGCCTGAATCGCGGGTAATACCAGACCACCTCGGGGACCGCGATGCGGGGATGGCAGCCAAGCATCGCCATGACCAGCGTGGTGCCGGAGCGCTCCGCCCCGATCATGATGATCGGCCGTTCTTTGAGCGTGACGGGCATTTCTCGTTCAGTCCTGTTCTTCGCTTTAGAGACTATCTAGACCGTCCCACTGAGCAGAAGGCGATCTTAGCGGCTTCACCTCCTCGCCGAGCCATTTCAGGAAGGCGATGAACTCGTCGCGTGGTGTTTCCTTGAAGCCGGCGGGCAGGTTTATTTTCTTGAGGATGGCGCGTCCGCTCTCGGTCGCATCCAGGGCGAGAATGGCCGCACGGAGCTTCACGACCTGCGCGTCGGAAAGCGCGGGTGATGCGATGAACGGCATGTTGATCTGGTCGCGGCTCCTCGCGATGATCCGGCCGCCGTTCTTTTCCCAGGAGCGTCCGGCGGCCGAAGCGGAATTGACCACCCCGACGTCGAAAAAGCCATTGTCCAGCGACCAGGCGATCGCCGCTTGGTCGCGCATGGAGCGCACGTTTTCCTTGCTCATGTCGATCTTGTTGTCGCGCAGCATCGCATTGGCCGCCCGCCACATGTTGGAATATTGATCCGGGGTGACGATGCTCTTGCCCCTCACATCCGCGATGGTCTGCAGCGTCGAGGCCTTCGGCACGATGAAAAGCGTCCGATAGGGCTCTTTGGCCGTCGCCACCGGCTGGTAGCCGAAATCGCGCACCGCCTGGGCCGGAACGTCGTTGGGACGCGCCAGCAGAAGCTCGTAGGCCTGCTTCTTCAGGTTCTCTTGCAGCCTGTCGCGATTGCGTACGTTCACGACCGCGACCTGGACTTTGAGCGCTTTTCCGACCACTAGCGCGAATTCTTCATAGCGCTGCAGGACCTCGAGGTAATCCGCGTTGGCGGCTCCGCCCTCGTTGACGGCAAGAATGATCCGAGCCTCGCTCTGGTCCGCCGCTGGTTTTGTGGCCGGTTTCTGCGCCATCGCGTTCGCGCCCGCTCCAATAGCGAGCAGGACCAATACGAGCCGCAGGGCGCGGACGGCCGCGTGGCGTTGCATGATCGGTTTCATCTTGTCTCCCTTGGTCACTTTCGGACCTTCCGCTGCTACGACCAAAGGCAGCCACTGCAGTCGGTTTCCCGCATGCAGCCCGGCTGCCTTGGCGTGGTCGCTTTAGGCCCGTGGCTTTGCGTCCCAGGCTTTCGCCCGGTTTGCCCTCACCAAGCTAACAATGCAAGCGCCGGCGCCAACTACCTAAGGCAGTTCTTCACGATGGCGGAGGAAACCAGACTGGAAGAGCAAGTCGAAGATCTATTCCATCTCGAGCGTTATCCCGTCATCCGATAAAGCGATCGAACAGGACTTTTTTGTCGATCGTTAGTCGCGCGCTCGCCACCGCGTACTGCGCACATTTCGGGCAAAGCACGATGCGATATGCTGCCTACCTACCTAATCCACTCGTCCAATCGATGTCTGCGCGGCCTTTGCAACCCATTCACAGCACCCAACGTGGCGACGCTCGCACGGTTAACGCCGCCGTCGGTGGGCAGGGCGCGATCGGCGTGGAGAACCTGTCGGTGGAATTCAAGCGCGACGGCATGCGCACGGTCGCCGTGCAGGACATCGCTATCGAAATCGCGCCAGGCGAGTTCACCGCGCTGCTCGGTCCTTCGGGCTGCGGCAAGTCGACGCTCCTGAACGTGATCGGCGGCATGGTCCGCCCGACCCGCGGGGAAGTCCGCATCGACGGCGCTCCGGTCACAGAGCCGAGCGCGCGCTGCGGCGTCGTTTTCCAGCAGCATTCGCTGTTCCCGTGGATGACCGCCCTGGGCAACGTCGCCTTCGGGCCGCGCATGCTGGGCCATGCGTCCCCCGAGTCGGTAGCGCGGGAGTTTCTCGCTCTCGTCGGCCTGGAGAAGTTCGCCCACGCCTACCCGGCGCAGCTCTCGGGCGGAATGCAACAGCGCGTCGGCATTGCCCGCGCGCTGGCGACGCGGCCGCAAGTGCTCCTGATGGACGAGCCGTTCGGCGCGCTCGACGCCCAGACGCGCAGCATCATGCAGGAGGAGCTGCTGAAAATCTGGTCGGAGCTCAAGACCACCGTGGTGTTCGTCACGCACGACGTCGACGAAGCGCTCTACCTTTCGGACCGGGTCTTCGCCATGAGCACCGCGCCCGGTGGCATCAAGGAGGAGATCCGGATCGACCTTGGCCGGCCGCGCACGCCCGAAATCGCGCTGAGCGAAAAATACGGCGCGCTGGACCGGCGGGTCCGCCGGCTGATCCGCGAGGAGACCCTGAAAGTGTTCAACAGCGCCTCCCGCTGAGGTAACGCATGCAACGCACCTTGGCTAGAGAATCAGCGGCGACCGCAGCGCGGTCCGAGCGGCCTCCGCGCATCACCCTGCGCAGCCTGCTGGCCGGGCCGGGCTGGGTCGCCAACGCTCTCTGGGCCGCCGCCGGCATCGGCCTGTTCGTGCTGGTCTGGACGCTGATCGCCCGGCGGCTCGGCAATCCGGTGCTGCTGCCGACCCCGGCTGCGGTGCTCGAGGGCTTCTATCAGCTGCTCGCCGACGGCTACCTGGTCCAGGACGTGCTGGCGAGCCTGAAGCGCGTGTTCACCGGATTCCTGATCGCTGCCGCCATCGGCGTGCCGCTCGCGATGCTGCTGGCCTACTTCCTGCCGCTGCGCCGGCTGGTCCTGCCGCTGGTCACGCTGCTGCGGCCGATCCCGCCGATCGCCTGGATCCCGATCGCGATCCTATGGTTCGGCATCGGCGACAAGCCGAGCTTCTTCATCACCGCGATCGCGGCCTTCTTCCCGATCTTCCTGAACTCGTTCTTTGGCGGCACCTCGGTCGAGGAGCAGCACATGAACGCGGCGCGCTCGCTGGGTGCCAAGAAGGCGTCGCTGCTCATCCGCATCCTGTTCCCGTCGGCGCTGCCGATGATCTGGACCGGCCTGAAGATCGGGCTCGGCCAGTCGTGGATGGCGGTGGTGACCGCCGAGCTGATCGCGGCGCAATCGGGCCTGGGCTACATGATCCAGACCAGCCGCCTGAATCTCGAGACGAGCTACGTGCTCGTCGGCATGGTGACGATCGGGGTGCTCGGATCGCTGATGGGGCTCGCCCTCTCCGGCGTCGAGCGCTACGTGCTGCCCTGGAAGCGGAAGTAGCAAGCGGAGCGGAGGCGATGATGAGAATGAAAAACGTGTTTTGGTTTGCGTTGCTCCTGTTCTCGGCCGGCGCCGCCGCCCAGACGCCGGTGCAGATCCGCATTGCCTATCCCAGCGGCATGAACGGCCAGATTCCGGTCGTCATGGAGCGCACCGGCATCGCCAAGAAGCACGGCCTCGACGCGCAGTTCGTATTCTTCCAGTACGGTCCGCCGATGATGGAAGCGCTCGCCTCGGGCCATATCGACGCGGTGGTGACCAGCCTGATGCCGGTGACGACGTTCCTCTCGCGCCAGCCCAATGCCGCGGTGGTCGTCGCGAGCCTGGGCAGGTCGAGCTACTCGCTCATGGTGCCGAAGAACAGCACGGCGAAATCCGTGGCGGATCTCAAGGACAAGCGCATCGCGGTGTCTTTCAATTCCGACTCGCACCTCGACCTGTTGCGCCTGCTCAAGGAGCGCAACCTGGATGCTCGGAAGGAGATCCGACTGCTCAACGTGCAGCCGAACGAGCTCGTGCTCGCGCTCCAGGACGGCTTCACCGACGCCATCGTCATCCGCCAGCCGCAGGTCCTGAAGATGCAGCAGCTCGGTGCGCGCGTGGTGCACACCTGGCCGTTCGAGTTCGTCTCCATCATGCGCGCCGAATACCTGACGCGCAACCCGGACGCGCTCAGGCGCTACCGCGAGGCGTTGCGCGAGGCGGTGCACTACACCGCCACCAACAAGGAGCAGGCGAGCGTCTGGTTCGGCGAGCGGCTGCGCATCGAGCCCGAGGTCGTGCGCAAGGTCTCGGAGGACGATCCGAACTGGCGCGGGGTGAAAACGCTGCGCGACGTATCGATCGACCTGTCACCGAGCGTGCGCAAGCGGATGATCGACTGGTTCGAGGCGAGCTACGAGCACGGCATGATCAAGGGCAAGGTGGATACGCAGGGCGGCCGGATCTTCGCCAACTAAGGGCGGACCGCCTAGACCTTCTCCCAAGCCTCCACCGGTCCGGCGACTACGCGGAAAAGCGGATGCGCCCGCGGACGGCGCACGCTGCGCAGCAGCCTCGCGCGCGCCGAGTCGCGGGTTTTCAGCTTGCGCATCAGGTGCTCCCACTCGTAATCGAGCTGCCCGCGCCGGACAACCAGGGTATTCGCGCAACGGCTGCGCGAAATCTTTCCGGCGGCGAACCTGTAGCCGCGCACCAGCGATTCCGCATGCACGGCGCGCAGGTATTCGGCAATAACCCCTATGTCCTCGAACCGCGCGAGCTGCGGATGATGTCGGTAGCCGCGGGTCCGGCCGCGCAGCACCGCCTGTGCAAGCAGCGCTTCGCGCCACAACGCAACCAGACCGCGGGCATCGAGGTACTTCGGATGCAGGCTCCAGAGACGCACTAGCGCCAGTTGAAGACACCGAAGCGATCGTGGCCGAGCAGCACATAGAACAGACCCAGGGTCGCCCTGGTCTGCGTGATGTCGCCGCCGGGGAAGCTCGCATCGCGCCGGTTGTGCAGATAGCGCACAGCGACGGCCTGCTGGCGGTAGAGGCGCAAGGTCAACGCGGCGTCGAACCGGATGATGTTGTCGTGACCGCCGGTGTCGGCTGCGGCAACCTTGCTGACGAAGTATTCGCGCCCGGTGATGTCGAACGACACCCGGTCGCCAAAGATCATGCGCAATGCGAGCAGCGCTTGCGGGGCGAGGCCATAGTGATATTCGCTGTCGGTGGTGGCGTTGACGGTGCCCACTGCGGCGTAGCCCACGCCGCCCAACAGCGTGCCTTGCAGCGAGACGATTTCCGACAGCCGCCACTCGGCGGTGGTGCCGAGCGAGAGCGCGGTGCTCGACACCCGATACGTCTGCGGCGCGATGTAGTCATAACCGCCGTAGAGCCCCCACACCCCGCGGTAACGGGGACCGAGCCGGTAGTCGTCGCCGACCAACAGACCGCGGGTGAGGACGTTCTCCACCACGTTGACGCTGGAGGCAGTGATCTGGAAGGCAAAGTAGTCGAACGGCCGCCGGTACGCGTAGTCCGGGTTTCCCGGCAGGCCATAGTCGATGGAGAAATCCGCGAGCACTTCGTCGCGCGAAAGATGGGCCGAAGTTGAATTGCCCTGCTCGTTTTGTGTGGTGCCGCTCAACGCAAGCCCGAACCGGCTGTAGTAAGGCGCACTGCGGCTGGAAAACACCGGGTCGAAGCGCTCACCGAAGGCAAGGCGGTTGAAGCCCGTGGGCGGCGATACCACCGCCGCGCCGAGCTCGCGCCAGAACTTCGGCACGCCGCCGCCGCGCTCGAGCATCAAGCTCGACATGCGGAACAGCGCCTCGCCGAGGAAGCTGCCGCCGATGCCGCTGTTGATCTGGTCGTTGCGCGAGGGCGGCGTGGTTTCACCGGCGATTTCCCAGAATATGCTGCCGGCGAAAGTGTAGGCGGCCGACTCCCAGTAGCCCAGCCCCGCCGAGCGCGCGAAGCCGTGGTACATCGATCCCTGGTACGGATGGCCGAGCTGGTTGATGTCGTACGGGTCGCTGTCGGTCACCCAGCCGCGCTGCAGGTTCTCCTTGATCGAGGACCAGCTGGTGTCGTAGTCGTCGCCCTCGAAGTAGCGCCGGTTGAACTGGTTCAGCAGCAGGTCGAACCCGATGATCTCGAGCGCCGGGATGGTGTAGCTCTTGCGCGCCTCGATCTGCTTCTCCACGCCGAGCTGCGGCAGGCGCAAGCCGCCGGACTCTTCCTCGGCGAGCGCGCCGGCGGCGAAGCCCAGAATGCTCGCCGCGCCGAATGCGAGCCGGCGAATCACGCCGCCTGCAACACCCCGTCGCTCAGCTCGTAGATACGCTCCGCGCGCGCGGCGAGAGCGCTGTCGTGCGTGACGATCACGAACGCGGTGCCGTGCGAAGCGGAGAGGCGAACCATGGCGTCGAACACTTCGTCGGCGGTGTGCGAGTCGAGGTTGCCGGTGGGCTCGTCGGCCAGCACGCACGCGGGATTGGTGACCAGGGCGCGGGCGAAGGCGCAGCGCTGGCGCTCGCCGCCGGAGAGCTCGCCCGGCTGGTGCTCGAGGCGCGCGCCCAGGCCGACTTCGGCAAGCACCTTCGCCGCGCGCTCGCGCGCCTCGCTCGGATTGGTACGCCGGATCAGCAGCGGCATGGCGACGTTCTCCACCGCGGTGAACTCCGGCAGCAGATGATGGAACTGGTAGACGAAGCCGAGTGTCGCGTTGCGCACGCGGCCGCGCTCGACCTCGCTCATCGCGCTGAACAGCTTGCCCTGGATGAGTACGCTGCCCGAGGTCGGCGCGTCCAGGCCGCCGAGCAGATGGAGCAGTGTCGACTTGCCCGAGCCCGAGCGCCCGACGATGGCGATGCGCTCGCGCGCCCGCACCTCCAGGCTCACCCCCTGCAGCACCGGCACCGGCGCCGGCCCCTGGTACGTTTTCTTCAGGTTCTTGCAGGACACCACCGCTTCACTCATAACGAAGGGCTTCCACCGGGTTCACACGCGCCGCCCGTAGGCTCGGCAGGATGGTGGCGACGAACGACAGCACCAGCGCCATCACCGCGATCGAGACCACGTCGCTCATCTGCAGGTCCGAGGGCAGGTCCGGGATCATGTAAACGTCCTTGGACAGGAACTTGATGCTGAACGCGCGCTCGATCGCCGGGACGATGACGTCGATGTTGAGCGCGGTGATGACGCCGACGATCACGCCGGCCACGGTGCCGACCACGCCAAGCACCATGCCCTGCACCATGAAGATCTGCAGGATCGAGCCCGGCGCAGCGCCGAGCGTGCGCAGGATGGCGATGTCGGCCTGCTTGTCGACCACCGCCATCGCCAGCGTGGAGATGATGTTGATCGCCGCCACGAATACGATCAGCGCGAGGATCAGGAACATCATGCGCTTCTCGATCTCGACCGCGCGGAAGAAGTTGGCGTGGCTGCGCGTCCAGTCCGAGGCGAACACGTCGCGCGGCAGCTTGTTGAGCAGCTCATACGCGACGCTGCGCGCCGCGAACAGGTCGTCCAGCTTGAGGCGCACGCCGCTCACCGCTGTGCCCATCTGATACAGCGTTTGCGCATCCTGCATATGGATCAGCGCCAGCGATGCGTCGGCATCGACCAGGCCGGCCTCGAAGATGCCCGCCACCGTGAACTGCTTCAGGCGCGGAATCACGCCCGCGGGCGTGACGATGCCCTGGGGAGCGATGAGCGCGATCTTGTCGCCGCGCGTCACGCCGAGGGCGCGCGCGAGATCGATGCCGAGCACCACGCCGAACTCGCCGGCGCGCAGGTCGTCGAGCGAGCCGGCGCGCATGTGGCGCGCCAGATCCGCGACCTTTTCCTCCTCGGCCGGCAGGATGCCGCGCACCGCCGCGCCGCGCATTCCCTGACCGTTGGAAAGCATCGCCTGCGCCTGCACGAACGGCGCGCTGCCGACCACGTGCGGGTTCTGCGCCGCGATCTGCGCCACGCTCTTCCAGTCGTCGAGCCGGTTGTCATCGGCGACGATCTGCAGGTGCGACACCACGGCGAGGATGCGGGTGCGCACTTCCTTCTGGAAACCGTTCATCACCGACAGCACGACGATCAGCGCCCAAACGCCGACCGCGATGCCGATCATCGACACCGCGGAGTTCACGCCGATAAAACGGTTGCGCCGCCGGGCGCGGGTATAGCGCAGTCCGACGGTGAGTTCGTAGCGCATGGGAGAGGCGCGAGAATACTACAATCGATGTGATGGACGCCGAGACTGCCGCCCTCCTGAAGAACCTTCTTGCGAAGGAACGCACTGCGCACCTCGCGACCTTGCGCGGCGGCGCGCCGATGGCGTCGATGACGCTGTTCATGCCAGAGCGCGATTTTTCCGCGTTCTACGTGCATGTCAGCCGGCTCGCCTGGCATACGCAGGACATGATGCAGGACGCGCGCGTCGCGCTGTCGGTGTCCGAGACCGACGACGGGCGCGCCGATCCGTTCACGCTGATGCGGGTGACGGTGCGCGGCGAGGCGCTTCAGCTCGAGCAAGGGCCGAAGGACGCCTGGCTCGCGCGCTTTCCCGAGCAGGCGATCAACTTCACGCTCGCCGACTTCTCGTTCTGGAAAATTACGCCGCGCGACGCACGCTTCGTCGCCGGCTTCGGCCGGATCCACAACATTTCAGCCAAGGAACTGGAGGCGGTAGCCTGATGGACGCACTCGAGCTCAAGGCGCTGCAGGCGCCGATCAAGGAGCGCTACAAGAAGGACCCGGCGACGGCGGTGGTCACGCTGCGCGCGCACGGACGCCTCGGCGAGGGCATCGCCTGCCGCGTGGATACCGGCAAGGCGCTGATCGAGGCGGGATTGCATCCGGCGACCGGCGGCAGCGGACTGCAGGCCTGCTCCGGCGACATGCTGCTCGAGGCGCTGGTCGCCTGCGCCGGCGTCACGCTCAAGGCAGTGGCGACTGCGCTCGGAATCAACCTGAAGGATGCGAAGCTCACCGCCGAGGGCGATCTCGACTTCCGCGGCACGCTCGGCGTCGCCAAGGATGCGCCGGTCGGCTTCCGCGAGATCCGCCTGAAGCTCGATCTCGACGCCGACGCCCCGGAAGAGCAGCTGAAGAAGCTGGTCGAGCTGACCGAGCGCTATTGCGTGGTGATGCAGACCATCCGTAACGCCCCGCCTGTAAAGGTTTCGAGCTGAATTTGCTGGTCAACATCGACGTCGAGAACCTGGAAAAGGCGACGCGCTTCTATTGCGACGGGCTCGGCCTGACGGTCGGCCGCCGCTTCGACGGCTGGATCGAGCTGATCGGCGCCGCGGCGCCGATCTACCTGCTGCCGAAGGCTTCGGCCACGCCGATCTCGCCGGTCGCGAAGCAGAAGCGTGACTACCGGCGGCACTGGACCCCTGTGCATCTCGACTTCGTGGTGCAGGACATCCGCGCCGCGGTGAAGCGCGCTCAGGCAGCGGGCGCCGTGCTGGAACGGGACGTCGCCACGCACGCCTACGGCCTGTTGGCTTTGCTCTCGGATCCGTGGGGAAACGGCTTCTGCCTGCTGCAGTTCACCGGCCGCGGCTACGACGAGATCGCAGTCAAAGCCCCTCGGCAAGGCTCCGCGTAAGCTCGCCCGCCGGAATTTCCCGGCAGCCGGTCGCGTTCTGGCCTGACCATAGCGGCGAAAAGTCGCCGCGGCCCTGCGCCTCGGCCTTGGTACGCAGCGGCGTGATCGCCGAAGTGCCGAGCGGAAATGCCGGGACCGCAGCGTTCATCGGGCCAAGCTCGCGCATCACGCGGTTGACGATGCCGCGCGCCGGCCGACCGGTGAACACGTTGGTGAGCGTAGTGTTGCGCGCCGCCTCGCTCTTCAGCGCGGCGCGGTGCACCGCGCTGGTCGTCGCTTCCGGGCAAAGCAGATAGGCGGTGCCGATCTGCACGGCGCTCGCGCCGAGCGCCATCGCGGCAGCCACGCCCCTGGCGTCGGCGATACCGCCGGCGGCGATCACCGGAACCTTCACCGCTCGCACGACCTGCGGCACCAACGCGAAGGTTCCCGGCTGCGTGGTGATGTCGTCGCTCAGGAAGTTGCCGCGATGGCCGCCGGCTTCCACGCCCTGCGCAATGATCGCGTCGGCGCCATGCGCTTCCAGCCAGCGCGCTTCATCGACCGTGGTGGCAGATGCGAGGACCTTGCAACCCCACCCGCGGATCCGGCGCACAAGGTCCGCGGAGGGCAGGCCGAAGTGGAAGCTCACGACCGCCGGCTTGACCTCCTCCAGCACGTCGGCAGCCTCGGCGGTGAACGGCGCGCGCCCCGGGCCGGCCGGAATGGAGTCCGGGTCGATGCCGTACTCGCGGTAATAGGGCGCGAACGCGGCGCGCCACGCCGCTTCGCGGCGCGGGTCGGCCGCGGGCGGCGTATGCACGAAGAAATTCACGTTGAACGGCCGGTCGGTCGCGGCGCGGATCGCGGCCAGCTCCTTGCGCATCGCCTCGACGCTCAGCATGGCGCAGGGCAGCGACCCCAGGCCGCCCGCCTTGCACACCGCGATCGTCAAGGCCGAGAGCTGCACGCCCGCCATTGGCGCCTGGATCAGGGGAAACCGGCTGCCGAGGAAGCTCATGCACATAGTGTAGATTGACGCCGCATTCCTGAGAAATGAATAATAGAGAAGGTTTCATTCTCCTTTCGAGAACATGGATCTGACCGAGCTGCGCATCTTCAAGGCGGTCGCCGAGCAGGGCGGCATCCTGCGCGCGGCGACCACGCTCAACCGCGTGCAGTCGAACGTCACCACGCGCGTCAAGCGCCTCGAGGCGCGCCTCGGCACGCGCCTGTTCAACCGCGAGGGCCGCCGGCTGGTGCTCTCCGCCGAGGGCAAGATCCTGCTGGACTACGCCGAGCGCCTGCTGCGGCTTTCCAGCGAAGCGCAGGCGGCGGTGAAAGGCCGTGCGCCGCACGGCGCGCTGAAGATCGGCGCGCTCGAAAGCACCGCCGCCACGCGCCTGCCTCAGGTCCTCGCGCGCTTCCACAAGGCGCATCCGGCGGTGCGGCTCGAGCTCGCCACCGGCACCACCGCGGCGCTCGCCGCCCGGGTGATGCGCGGCGAGCTCGACGCCGCATTCATCGCCGAGCCGTTCGCGGCACGCAATCTCGAAGCCGAGCCGGCCTTCACCGAGGAGCTGGTGCTGATCACGCCGAAGAGCCACCCGCGCGTCACCACGCCGAAGGACCTGCGCGAGTCGACGATCCTCGCCTTCGCCAGCGGCTGCGCCTACCGCCGGCGGCTCGAAGCATGGCTGGGACGCTCGAGCATGGTGGCGGAGCGCGTGATGGAGTACGGCTCGTATCACGCGATCGTCGCCTGCGCCGCCGCCGGCAGCGGCATCGCCGTGGTGCCGCGCTCCGTGCTGCGCGCGAGTGGCATGGAAGCTCAGCTCGCGGTGCACACGCTGCCGCCGAAGATCGCCAACGCGCGCACCCTGCTGGTCTGGCGACGCGGCTACCAGTCGCCTGCTCTCGAGGCCCTGCGCAAAGAGCTGCGGTGAGGGTCTACGGCGTCGATTTCACCTGCGCTCCACGGCGGGCGAAGTCCATCACGGTCGCGTCGGGTCAGCTGAAAAAGAATTCGCTCGAAATTCAGGAAATCGAGTTGCTGGAAACCTTCGCGGCGTTCGAAGCGTTCCTCGCGCGCCCCGGCCCCTGGATCGGCGGCTTCGATTTCCCGTTCAGCCTGCCGCTCGAGCTGGTGCGCGATCTCGGCTGGCCGAAAGCCTGGCCGCAGCTGGTCGGGCATTGCGCGGGGATGACCCGGCTAGAGCTGCGTGCAGCGTTGGATGCCTACCGCAACTCCCGCCAGCCCGGAAGCAAATATGCGCACCGCGCGACCGACCTGCCCGCGGGCTCGTCCAGCCCGATGAAGCTGGTGAATCCGCCGGTGGCGCTCATGTTTCACGAAGGCGCGCGCCGCATCGTCGCGGCCGGGGCGCATGTGCCCGCGCTTTTCAACGGCGATCCTTCCCGTGTCGCGCTGGAGGCGTATCCCGGCCTGCTCGCGCGCAAGCAGCTGGGCGTGCGGGAGTCCTACAAGAGCGACACGCGCAGCGAGCACACACGCGCACGCAAAGCCGCGCGCCGCAAGATCTTTCAAGAATTACAAATGGGAAAACCTCTCGGTATTCGCGTTACGGGGTCGCGGGGACTGGAAAAGCTCGCGCTGGACGACGGCTCCGGCGACACGCTCGACGCGGTGATCTGCGCGGTGCAGGCCGCGTGGGGCTGGCAGCGAAGGCATTCGAACTACGGCCTGCCGCCGCACGCCCCGGCGGGCGAGGGCTGGATCGTCACGGCTTAGGAACCGGGACCAGCTGGTAGCCCTTCGACTCCATGCAGAAATCCGCGAGGCGGCTCTCCGCCAGGAACTGGTGGGCGTAAGGGTCGGGGAACGCGCCGTTCGGCCAGATCACCTGGCCTGGCGCGATCACCATCGGCTGGAACTGGTACTGATACAGGTAGGACTGGAACTGCGCCTCGCGCCAGGCGGCGTTGCGGCAGGCCTGCTGGTCGCTGCGGACCTGCTCGGCGGGCGCATCGGGCTTCACCCACTGCATCGGGGTGCAAGCGGTGAGACCCCAGGCGACACCGGCGGCAACCATGAGCGCGACGGGCGGGCGCATTCCGAATTTTAGACAGCCGCCGGCGGCCAAAGTGCGTTACTGTATAAATGTCCATGAACGGCCCGCTCGCCATTGTCGACGTGGAGACGACGGGGTCGGATCCGGCGACCGACCGCATCACCGAGATCGCGCTGCTGGAAACGAACGGCCTCGCGCTCACCGGGCAGTGGTCCACCCTGGTCAATCCCGGCGGCGCCATCCCCGGCGCGATCCAGGCGCTCACCGGGATCAGCCAGGACATGGTCGAGCGCGCGCCGCGCTTCGAGCAGATCGCGGCCGAACTCTACGAGCGCCTCGCCGGCCGGGTGTTCGTGGCCCATAACGCCCGCTTCGACTACGGCTTCCTGCGGCGCGAGTTCGAGCGCGCCGGGCTGAAGTACCTGGCGAAAACCCTCTGCACTGTGCGCCTGTCGCGGCGGCTCTATCCCGGCGAGGGCCGGCACGACCTCGACAGCCTGATCGCCCGCCATGGCTTCGAGTGCGAAGCCCGCCACCGCGCCGCGCCGGATGCCGGCGTGCTGTGGCAGTTCCTGCGCCTCGCCGCGGAAGAGCATGGCGCGGAGGTGCTCGAGGTCGCCGCACGCCAGGTCTCGCGCCAGCCCACGGTGCCGCCGCACCTCGAGCGCGGCGCGATTGATGCGATCCCGGACGCGCCGGGCGTCTATCTGTTCTACGACGAGGGCGCTGCGCCGCTCTATATCGGCAAGAGCCGCGCGATGCGCTCGCGCGTGCTGCAGCACTTCATCGCCACCTCGAGCTGGACCCAGCGCGTGCGGCGCATCGAATGGCAGCGCACGACCGGCGAGCTCGGCGCGCTGCTGCGTGAGGCCGCGCTGATAAAGGAGCTCGACCCGGTCTACAACCGCCAGCTGCGCCGCCCGGGGCAGCTCTGCGGCTTCGCATTCGACGGACGGCGGCTGCGCCTGGCGCGCGGCGAAGAGATCGACGCCGAAACGCTGCCGTACGTCTACGGGCTGTGGCGCTCCCGTCCCGCCGCGATGCAGGCGCTGCGCGCGGCGGCGGACGAGCATCGCCTGTGTCTGCAAACGCTGGGCTTCGACGTAAAGAAGCAGGGCGCCTGCCTGCGCCACCAGATGGGGCGCTGCGCCGGCGTGTGCGCGGGCAAGGAGAACGTGCACGTGCATCTGGCGCGCGTAGCTACCGCGCTCGCCGCTCTCAAGAGCGCGGAGTGGCCGCACCGCGGCCCGCTCGGCGTGATCGAGCACGACCACCGGCGCGACGCCACCGAAGTGCACGTGCTCGATCAGTGGTGCTACCTCGGCACCGCAAGCTGCGACAGCGAAGTCGCCGAGCTGCTGGAAGCGCGCCGCCCGCGCTTCGACTACGACCACTACCGCATCCTCGCGCGCCACCTCGGCAAGCGCGGCGTGCGCGTGGTGCCGCTCGCCGCCTGATGCACTGCGAGCTGCTGGTCCCCGGTCTCTTTTCCGCCGGTCACGATGGCCGGTTTGGCGCGCTCGAGCTGCTCTTGGCGCGGGCGCGCCGGCAGCACCGCGACCCGCGCACCACCGAGGAGTGGCTAACGGACGCGTTCGAGCTCGACACGGCGCCGTTCCCCGCTGGCGCGCTCACGCTGCTCGCCAGCGGCGGCGACCCCGGCGGCTCGAGCTGGACGCGCGCCGACCCCGCGCATCTGCGCGTGATGCGCGACCACGTGGCGGCGGCGCCGGCCGATGCGCTCACCCTGTCGCAAGCCGAAGCCGATGCGCTGTGTGAAGCGTTGTCGCGCCACTTCGCGGGGCAGCTCGAGGTGCGGGCCTGCGAGCCGCAGCACTGGAGCGCGCGCCTCCCCGGCGATGCGCCACCGGGCGACGCGGTGCTCAACGAGGCGCAGATGTTGCTGCACGCGCATCCGGTCAACGAGGCGCGCGAGGCACGCGGCGATCTACCGGTCAACAGCCTGCGCCTGTGGGGCGCGGGGCACGCTCCGCGCGGCGCGCAGTCCCGCTGGCAGTCGGTCACGGCCGACGATCCGTCGGTGCGCGGCGCCGCGCGTCTCGCCGGCGCCCGGCAGCGCCCGCTTCCCGGCTCCGCGCCGGAGTGGCTCGACCGGCTGCCCGAGGACGGCCGCCACCTGGCGTTGCTCGATGCGGGCCAGGCAGCGCTCGCCGAGCTGGAGCAGCGCTGGTTCGCGCCGCTGCTCGGCGCGCTGCGCGCCGGGCGCATCGGCATGGTCACGTTGCACGTTCCCGACGGCGCCGAGGAGGTAAGCTTCGAAACCATAAGAGGCGACCTGCGCCGCTTTTGGCGGCGGGCGAAGCCCATCGAGCACTACGCATGAAAATCGTCGAACGGGCTTTCGTCGAATCCGACCGCCGCGCGCTGGTGGATGCGGGATTGCATCCCGTGCTGGCGCGCGTTTATGCCGGCCGCCGGATCCGGTCCGCCGCCGAGCTCGAATACGGGCTCGACGGCCTGGTCACGCCGCAGGCGCTGAAGGGCGCGGCCGACGCCGCGCGCCTGCTCGCCGATTCGATCGCCCAGCGCAAGCGCCTGCTCATCATCGCCGACTACGACGCCGACGGTGCCACTGCCTGCGCGGTCGGGGTGCGCGCATTGCGTGCGTTCGGGGCGAACGTCGATTACCTGGTGCCCGACCGTTTCAAGCTCGGCTATGGCCTGACGCCGGAGCTGGTCGACCTGGCCGCCCAGCGCAAACCCGACCTTCTCATCACCGTCGACAACGGCATCGCCAGCGTCGCCGGCGTGGCGCGCGCGAACCAGCTCGGCATCGCCACGCTGATCACCGACCACCATCTGCCGGGGTACGAGCTGCCCGCGGCGGCGTGCATCGTCAACCCGAACCAGCCCGGCTGCGCGTTCCCGTCGAAAGCCCTCGCCGGCGTCGGCGTGATGTTCTACGTGATGCTGGCGCTGCGTGCAGAACTGCGGAATCGAAAAGCTTTCGAGAATCAGAAAGAGCCGAACCTGGCGGCCCTAACGGACCTGGTCGCCCTCGGCACCATCGCCGACGTAGTGCCGCTCGACGCCAACAACCGCAACCTGGTCGCGCAGGGCCTGAAACGCCTGCGCGCGGGGCGCGGCGCGCCGGGAATCACCGCGCTGCTGCGCGCGGCCGGACGTCCGCTCGCGGAAGCGTCGAGCTTCGACCTTGGCTTCGTCGCCGGCCCGCGCCTCAACGCCGCCGGCCGCCTCGCCGACATGAGCCTCGGCATCGAATGCCTGATCACCGACGACGCGGCGCGCGCCGCGAACTGCGCGCAGGAGCTCGACCGGCTGAACCGCGAGCGCCGCAACATCGAAGCTGCGATGTTGCAACAGGCTCTGGAAGCGGTGGCGCGCATCGCCTCCGATGACAAATGCACTTTCTTTCATGACGACTGGCACCAGGGCGTGGTGGGAATCGTGGCTTCGCGCGTCAAAGACCGCCTGCACCGACCGGTGATCTGCTTCGCGCGGGCGGAGGAATCCGGCGCGCCGGTGCTGCGCGGCTCGGGGCGCTCGATCCATGGCCTGCACCTGCGCGACGCGCTCGACGTGGTGTCGAAGCGCGCACCGGGACTGATCCGGCGCTTCGGCGGACACGCGATGGCCGCCGGCCTTTCGATCGGCGCCGGCGACTACGAGCGCTTCGCCGGCGAGTTCGAGCGCGTGGTGGACGAGCTATTGCCGCCGAGCGCGCGGCTGCGCGTGGTGGAGACCGACGGCGCGCTCGATTCCATGCATTTCTCGCTCGACGTGGCGCGCCTGCTCGAGGCCGGCATCTGGGGACAAGGCTTTCCGCAGCCATTGTTCTGCGATAATTTCGCGGTGGAAAACCAGCGCGTGGTCGGCGAGCGGCACCTCAAGCTGTGGCTGGTGAAGAACGGGCGGCGCATCGAGGCGATGCGCTTCGGCGCGCTCGATCCGCTGCCGTCCCAGGTGCGCGCCGCTTACCGGCTGAGCGTCAACGAGTTCAACGGCCTGAAGAACATCCAGCTCAACGTGGAGCACTTCGAATGAAGCTCTTCCCTCTCCTCTTTGCCTTCGCCGCCACCAGCGCCTGCGCGCAGGACGTGCAGCCGATCAAGGACGCCGGACCGTACGTGCCCTCGCCGCAAAGCGTGGTGTCGGACATGCTGCGCTACGCCGATGTGAACGCGGAGGACTTCCTGATCGACCTCGGCTCCGGCGACGGCCGCATCGTGCTCACCGCGGCCAAAGTGTTCGGCGCGCGCGGCTTCGGCGTCGAGATCAAGGACGAGCTGGTGAAAAAGTCGAACGAGGCCGCGCAGAAGGAAGGTCTCGCAGACCGCGTCAAGTTCCTGAAGCAGGACCTGTTCAAGACCGACATGTCGCAGGCCACCGTGATCACCATGTACCTGCTGCCGGACACCGTGAACCTGCTGAAGGACAAGTTCCTTTCCGAGCTCAAGCCCGGCACGCGCATCGTGTCGCACGACTATCCGCTCACCGGCTGGATCCCGGAGAAGTACGTGCAGATGGACCTCGAGGACAAGGTGCAGATCAGCGGCGTGACCACCACGCTGATCTATCTCTACATCGTGCCGGCCAAGGTCGCCGGCTCCTGGAAGGCGCAGATGCCGCCGGCGATGAGCAAGCAGCCGGCGACACTCTCGTTCAAGCAGCAGCTCACGCGCATCACCGGCAGCGTGCGCCTCGACGGCAAGGAATTCCTGATGGAAGACGCCAAGCTGCGCGGCGACCGGCTGACCTTCAAGCTCGCCGGCCGCAAGGCCGAGTTCAGCGGCCAGGTGAAGGGCCGGCAGATCGAAGGCACGGTCGAGAGCGGCGGCGCCAAGTCGCCGTGGAGCGCGACGCTCGGCGGATGAAGCTGCGCATCAGCGCAGGCAGCGTGCAGCTGGAGGTCGTACTCAAGGACACGCCGACCGCCAAGGCGCTGCTCGCCGTCCTGCCGTTCGAGTCGCGCGCGCAGACCTGGGGCGAAGAGGTCTACTTCACTACGCCCGTCCGCACCAAGCTCGAGCCCGACGCGAAGCAGATCGTCGAGCCCGGTACCGTCTGCTTCTGGACCGAGGGCGACGCGCTCGCGCTGCCCTGGGGCCGCACGCCGATTTCCACCGACGAGCGTCCGAAGCTTGCGAGCCGCTGCAACGTGCTCGGCCGCATCGAAGGCAATCCCGCGGACCTGCAGAAGATCCGTTCCGGGGAAAAGATCACGGTGAGCAAGGCCTGATGGAGCGCAAACGCGTAAATTCTTCAAAACTGCGCTCGGTCGGCTACGACGAGAAGACGCGCACGCTGGAAGTCGAGATGTCCAACGGCCAGGTGTTCCAGTACGTCGGCGTCTTTCCCGAGGTCCACCGGCGCTTCATGGCCGCGCCCAACCCGACCTCCTTTTTCGACGACAAGATCGCCGAGGAATACACCGCGAAGCGCGTCTGACCGCGTAAACTAGCGGTGAAGAAAGGGAGGCGTCTTGCTGCGGTACGGCCTGGTTCTGGCCCTGTTCAGCCTGTTGTCGTGCGCGGCGGCCGCTGCGTCGCCTTCGCGCGCCGAGGTTCCCACGCTTGATACCGAAGGCCTGCGCACCATCGCGGACTGGCTGCGCGACCACGGGCGCGACGGCTACATCGGCGCCGACGTAGCCGACGTGATGGAGCTGCCGCGCATGCTCGGCGAAGAGCTGCTGGCGGCGCGCCAGCGCGGCTTCAAGAGCGACGACGAGCTGCGCATCGCGCAGGTCCCGGCCGACGAGCGCCAGGACTTCATCCTGTTCATGGTGCAGCGACCCGACGACCAGGTGTACTTCTACTTGTGGACGCCGGCCGGCCTGCAAAAGGCGTTCGTGTCGATCCCGAGCAAGAACATGGTGGTGCCCCTCGAGCGGCTGGAAGCGGAACCCCGCTTCCGGCGTGAGGTCCTTTACTGGAAGGACCGCAGCGCGGGCGAATAAGGATCATGGAAGCCGAACGCATCAATCAGATCGACACCCTGCTCAAGGACCTGTCCGTCAGGTCCGCCGAGCTGCGGAGGTATCTTTGACCTCGAGGGCAAACAGAAGCGCCTGAACGCGGTCGAGCAGTCGCTCGCCGACCCCGCCGTCTGGAGCGACCAGAAGCGCGCGCAGGAGCTCGGCAGGGAAAAGAAGGCGCTGGAGTCCACCGTAGGCGGCCTCACCGCGATCATCTCGGGCCTGGGCGACGCGCGCGAGCTGTTCGAGATGGCGCGCGCGGAGAACGACGACGCGACGCTGGTCTCGATTTCGTCCGATATCGACAAGATCGGGAAGAGCGTGGCGGACCTCGAATTCCGCCGCATGTTCCACAACCCGCTCGACCCGAACAACTGCTTCATGGACATCCAGGCCGGCGCCGGCGGCACCGAAGCGCAGGACTGGGCGTCGATGATCGAGCGCATGTACCTCAAGTACTGCGACAAGAAAGGCTTCCGCGCCGAGGTACTGGAGCAGTCCGACGGCGAGGTCGCGGGCATCAAGAGCGCGACGCTCAAGATCACCGGCGACTACGCCTACGGCAGCCTGCGCACCGAGAACGGCGTGCACCGCCTGGTGCGCAAGAGCCCGTTTGACGCCAATGGAAGGCGCCACACCTCGTTCGCCAACGTGTTCGTCTATCCCGAGGTCGACGACTCGATCGAGGTGGAGATCAATCCCGCCGACCTGCGCGTCGACGTCTACCGCGCCTCCGGCGCCGGCGGCCAGCACGTCAACAAGACCGAATCGGCGGTGCGCATCACGCACATCCCGACCGGCATCGTGGTGCAAAGCCAGAACGACCGCTCGCAGCACCGCAACCGTGCCGAGTGCATGGCGATGCTGAAATCGAGGCTCTACGAGCTCGAGCTGCGCAAGCGCAACGCCGAGGCGGACAAGCTCGCCTCGCAGAAGACCGACATCGAGTGGGGACACCAGATCCGCTCGTACGTGCTCGACCAGTCGCGCATCAAGGACCTGCGCACCGGGGTGGAGAAAGGCGCCACCCAGCCGGTGCTCGACGGCGACCTGGACGATTTCATCAGCGCGAGCCTGAAGCAGGGAGTCTAAGAACATGGAACAACAAGACGACAACAAGCTGATCGAAGAGCGGCGGGAGAAGTTGCGGACCTTACGTCGGGGACCTCCGGGCGGGCCTCCTGGTGGTGGAATCGCGTACCCCAATGATTTCCGTCGAGAGCATTTCGCCGCCGACCTGCATCGCGGCTTTGGCGAGCGCTCCAAGGAGGAACTGGAAAAGGTGGTTGCGCCGGCAAAGGTCGCTGGCCGCATGATGCTCAAGCGCGTGATGGGCAAAGCGAGCTTCGCCACGCTGCAAGATGGATCCGGGCGGATTCAGGTTTACATCACGCAGGATGTGCTTGGATATGAAGACTTCAAGCATTGGGACCTTGGCGACATCCTCGGCGTCGAGGGCCATCTCTTCAAGACGATGAAGGGCGAACTAACGATCCACGCGAAAAGGATCGCGCTCTTAGTAAAAGCGCTGCAGCCGCTGCCGGAAAAGTTCCACGGCCTCTCCGACCATGAAATGCGCTACCGGCAGCGCTACGTCGACCTCATCGTCAACCCGCAGGTCAGGGAGGTCTTTACCAAGCGGACTGAAATCATTCGTGTCCTGCGCGAGGAACTCGTCAGGGAAGGCTACGTCGAGGTCGAGACGCCGATGATGCAGCCAATCCCCGGCGGCGCCGCGGCGCGCCCGTTCAAGACGCACCACAACGCGCTCGACATGGACCTCTACCTGCGTATCGCGCCGGAGCTCTACTTGAAGCGCCTGGTGGTCGGCGGTCTGGAGCGCGTGTTCGAGATCAACCGCAATTTCCGCAACGAGGGCATCTCGACGCGCCACAACCCCGAATTCACCATGCTCGAGTGGTACTGCGCCTACGAGGACTGGCAGTACATGATGGCGTCCACCGAGCGCCTGGTGCGCGCCGCCGCCGGCAATGCAACCGTGACCTACCAGGGCAAGCCGATCAACCTCGGCAAGCCGTTCACGCGCCTGCCGATTCCCGAAGCGATTCGCAAGCAGGGCATCGAGGGCGATCTGCGCGACCGCGCTTTCCTGTCCTCGAAGCTGAAAGCCATGGGGGTGGAGCACGAAAAGCATCAAGGCTGGGGCGCGTTGCAGCTGATGCTGTTCGAGGCGGTGGCTGAGAAGCACCTGATCGAGCCCACCTTCGTCACCGACTTTCCCGCCGAGGTGTCGCCGCTCTCGCGCCGGCGCGACAGCGATCCGGACATCGCCGACCGCTTCGAACTCTTCATCGACGCGAAGGAGATCGCCAACGGCTTCTCGGAGCTGAACGATCCGGAAGACCAGGCCGCACGCTTCCTCGAGCAGGCCAAGGCCAAGGACGCGGGCGACCAGGAAGCGATGCACTACGACGCGGATTACATCCGCGCGCTCGAGTACGGCATGCCGCCGGCTGCCGGCGGCGGGTTGGGGATCGATCGCCTGGTGATGCTGCTGACCGACAGTCCCAGCATCCGGGACGTGATTCTCTTCCCCCACATGAGACCCGAAGGAAACTGAGGAGCTAGTACAGCACCTGCTGCAGAAGCGGCCCCATGCGATCGACCGCGGCCCTGCCTTCGGCGATCGCCTCCTCCGCGCGGTGGAAGTCCATGGTGGCGAAGTCGGGCAGCAGCGGCGTGATCAGCACGTCGGCCGGCTCGCCGGCGAGCCGGCTGCGCGCGACGCGCATCTCGACGATGTCGAGCGCGGTCATGAAGACGTTGAAGATCGAAGGGATCGACGGCTCCTCCTCCTGCTTCACGATCGACGGGTCCCCCTGGCGCCGCTCCTTGCGCCGCGTCAGCTTCGAAGTCATGCGGCCAATCCAGCTCGGCTCGTCGCGCGGCACCACCTCGCGCCGCTCCTTGCTGCGCCGGTACGGGCCGAGCTTGCCCCAGCTCAGGTCGACCGCGACCACCAGGTCGGCGCCGAGCGCGCGACACATCGACACCGGCACCGGGTTGACCAGCCCGCCGTCGACCAGCACCGCCCCGTCGCGCACCACCGGCGTCAGCAGGCCCGGCATCGCGCACGACGCGCGCACCGCTTCGAGCAGCTTGCCGTGGCGCAACCACAGCTCGCGCCCGGACTGCAGCTCGGTGGCGATCGCGCCGTAGGGAATGGGCAGCTCGTCGATCTCGCGGTCGGCGAGCATCGTGCCGAACA